>RCNB010001442.1_pt1 | contig 24920 bp, 21 predicted proteins | sample 2041321 | NCBI WGS metagenome assembly RCNB01 (sample SAMN09708232, study PRJNA481090) | Marine sediment metagenome, whole genome shotgun sequencing project. | reverse complement strand
GGCGTGCTCGATGGCAAGCTGATTGACTTCGAGCATCACATGCAGCGCTATTTCAATTCCCTGTCCAAATTAGCGATTGAATCGCCGCTCAGCAAGGACGAAATCCTGCAGGCATTTCGCCGCCTGGTCGAGCTGAATCAGCTGAACGAGGGCCTGGTCTATATGCAGGTAACCCGCGGCGTGGCTGAACGCGACTTCGTCTGGCCCGAGGGCATCAAGCCCAACGTATTCATGTTTACCCAGGCAAAACAATCGGAAGAGACCGAGGCGGGCCAAAAAGGCATCAAACTTGCCAGCGTGCCCGATATACGTTGGGCCCGACGCGATATCAAGTCCGTGAATCTGCTCGGTCAGGTCCTGGCCAAACAGGCAGCCCACGAGGCTGGCGCTGATGAGGCACTCATGGTGGATGGCGATGGCTATGTTACCGAATGCGGCTGCACCAGCTTCTTCATGGTGCGCGGCGATGAAATCCTCACGCGACCGCTCAGCAATGACATTCTGCCGGGGGTCACGCGACGCGCCATCATCGCACTGTGCGCCGCGAATAATCTCAGCTTAAATGAAACCCGTTTCAGCCTTGAGGAAGCACTGGCCGCCGACGAGGCGTTTATCAGTGGTGCATCGAGTTACGTTCTGCCGGTAGTGAAAATCGATGATCGTGAGCTCAGCGGCGGGAAACCCGGCGACCTGACCTTACGGTTGCGCAAAATTTATCTGGAGCATGTGCGTAGCTCGCTGATCTGAGATTGAGCTTAACGATTCGCTCGATCAATAGGCCATCGAGACAATCTTCAACAGCACTTTATAGTGCTGGCACTTTCGGTTCATCGCTGGCCGCCGCGGATATAGCCGCTTTGTCCGCTTCGGTTAATGCATCCGCTTTCACATGCTCCGGCAAATGCACCCGCACTTCCTTGCGCGCAAATTCGATGCCGTTGGCTTCAAACGCTTTCTGCACGCGGTTATACACTTCTTTGCGAATGATGAACTGGCCACCTGGGACGGTCGAAAACTTGCCCCGAATCACGATGCCGACATCGGTAACGTCTGCGGCACCCTGCGATTTGAACGGATTGATCAACACTTCTGCCAGTGCCGGCACTTCCATCATTTCCTGGCCGATTACCTTGAACAGCTTGCGCACCTTATCCTGATCGGTATCAAAGGGAACGGTGAACCTAAGTTTCATGGTTACCCAGTCACGGCTGTTATTGGTGAGTTGCGACATGGAACCATAAGGGACGATATGCAACTGACCGGTGTCCTGCCGCAATTGCAGCGAACGCACTGAAATCTTGGAAACAATGCCATTGGTACTGCCAACGGTAATGAACTCTCCGAGTCGAAATGCGTCATCGAGTAAAAAGAAAACACCGGAGACGATATCCTTCACCAGAGTTTGCGCACCGAAACCGATGGCAAGGCCCAGCACACCCGCACCGGCCAGCAGTGGTGTAATATTGACACCCAGCTGGGCCAGCGCCAACAACAAGGTGATGGTGATGATGGTGGCCTGCATGGTCATTTGCAGAATCGGCAGGACAGTCGCCATTCTTGTCTGACCCGTGCCACCTTCGGCGTTACCTTCTCCCCCGGGCACCTCAGTTGCCAGACGTTTGTTGATCAACAAATTGGTAATTTCCCAGGCAAGATAACCTAGTGCCAGGATTAGAAAGAAGCCGACAACGTTCGCCGCGACCTGAGCGCCAAATCCTGCCTCGGCAAGGTTGCGCAGACTCACACCCCATAATTTACCAACGACCATGATCAAAAAACCAATCAGGGCAATTCTGCCAATACGGATATAACTAAGCCGTGTCTCATGGTAAGCATTGGCAACCACAACAGTCTGGTCATCTTCAGATGGAACCAGATGTGCCGCTACTCCGCGCACAATGGTATCCAGAAAGGGTGCCAAAACGATGAGCGCAATTGCCGAAGCGCTGCGCTCAGGTGTCAGCGCCTGATTCCCTACGCTGAGTACAAATTGCAAGAAAAACCAGTTGAAAACGACCAACCCGGCAGATGCAGCAGGCCACCAGGCCGCCATGCGCTTGAGGCCCGGGGTCAGGTTTTCATCATCTCCTACAATCATCCGGGTCAAACCCGGGGCAGCCTTGAGGATGATAAAAATGAGCCAGATATGCAGAGACAACCCAAGCCAGAATCGCACGGTATCGACGTGAGTTGCCTCATACTGATGCATAACTGAGTTAAGGAAAAACCCAAACCCCGCAACTACAGCAATCATGACAATGTTGCGATCGATGAATTGGGCGGTCCAGGTATCCGCATACACAAGCCGCAGTTCGGGGCGTTTCGGTGCCAGTATGAAGTGCATGACTGCACCAGTGATTCGCACCATCAGGATAAAGCTCAGTATGAAAGTCGAGGCCAGGAAGAAATCATTATCCCCGGTGATTAACAAATTTATGGCGATCATTGCGGCAATAGTAAAGATGACAACACTGCCAATCTCGAGTCCTGCGCGTGCCGATAGAACTCTCAGAGTATCCATTAGTGCCTCGGGCCGGGATTGGAGAATTCGCTCACGCTTGTCTCGGGTCCTACGCTTGAACAACCATTCCGCGGCCATCCCGATAGCTATGCTAATGGCAACCAAAAACAGAAATGTCAGGTTGCCACCAACTTCACGCCCTTGAAAAATCAGCGCGAGTGACTTTCCCACACTGGCTACCATCTGCGGAAATGAGTGTAAGTGTGTTTTCAGGTTAGTCGCAAAATCGGCAAACCACTGTTTAATAGTTTCCATCGCTCCCGGGCCTTTTGCCTCGGCAAGAGCTGCGGCGTTATCCGTCGGCGCATTCAATAGATCTATCAGGCCAATCAATGCAGCCGTTTGCTTTTCGTTTAATTTGGACACCAGCGCCTGCATCGCTTCAGGGCCAAGCTCCTGCGGTACTTCTACTTCCTGTGAGTCTGAGCTTTCACTTTGTGCGTGAGCAATTCCTCCCACCGTCGCGAGCGACATAAACACCGAAAGGAAAATTAGGGACAGGAAGTTTCTGTTTTTTTGCATCGTTACTCTCATATCAAAACAAGCCATCGGATTAAGGACACTTAGGCTGGCCCGGGATTGCATCGCCACCCTTCATACATGGGAGTGATCGACAATAAGTTTGTTAACGTGTCGCACATCTTATACTGATCGATTGCCGCAGCAAGTATCGATCGATTTTTGTTATCGGCTGGCGCACCCACCAGCTGGCATGTTTAGTCGTTTTTACCGTAATCCTGGCGCGCCTGCTCGGCGCTAATGTATTCGCGTGCAACATCCTGTTCGACCAGGGCTTTGTCGCGAGTCGAAGGGTCGCCATAACCCCCGCCGCCCGGTAATTCCAGCACCAGGTGATTTCCATCCGGAATCCATTGCTTGCCCTTGGACTGCATCGAGCTACCGTCATCGAGGCTGACCGCACCGGCGGCACCTGTCTGCCCGCCATTGCGACCACGTGCTGGATTCTCACAACGGTCGAACATCGCATTGATGTAGATCTTGTGCCCCGGGTTCGCAGAAATCTCGATCACTTGGCCAAGCCCACCACGCTGGCGACCGGCGCCGCCCGAACCTTCGCGCAGTTCCTTGCGCCAGATGGTAATCGGACCAACGTGCTCGGTAACCTCGGTCGACATGGTATGCACGCCGGAGGGAAATGCAGTTGCACTCAACCCATCGAGAGTTGGACGCGCTCCGGTGCCACCGGAGTTGAACATCAGAATTTGTGAGCTGCGCAGAACTTCGCCTTCGGCCGGTTCAGCACCTTCAAGCGGGTAGGCACCGAGCTGCACATTCCACAGCGCACTCGACCCTTCCGCCGGCACGGTGTCCGGCAACATTTTATGCAATGCGCCCATAACCACGTCCGGCAGAAATTGACCGAGCACGTGTCTCACGGCAACTGGTGCCGGGTGAACCGCGTTCAGAATACAGTTTACTGGGGCACTGACTTTAAATGGGGACAAGGACGCATGGTTATTCGGAATCTGCGGCGCCAGCGTGCATTTAAGCGCATAGCAGGCATAGGCCGTTGTATATACCAACGGCACATTGATTCCTTTACGGCTGAGCCCGCTGGTGCCGGCAAAGTCGGCCAGCACCTCATTTTCTGACACGTCCAGGCGTAACTTCATCGTTACGGTTTCATCGAAGCCGTCAACGGTCATATCATTTTCGAAAGAGCCCGTTGGTAATTTCTTCAACCGCTCCAACGTCGCGCGCAAACTGTGCTCAAAGATAAAGTCACGTAACTCATTCAGATTATCAAGCTGGAACTCGTCCATCATTTCCATCAGTCTTCGATGGCCGATGTCATTACAGGACGACAGTGAAAACAGATCGCCAATGACCTGCCCAGCCTCGCGCACATTGTTTCGAATAATGTGCACCAGACGTTGATCAACCACTCCGCGCTCGGCAAACTTCATGATCGGAATAAAGATGCCTTCCTCGTAGATCTCACTGGCATCCGGCCCAAACCCACGCCCGCCGACATCGACCACATGCGCGGTGCAGGCAAAATAACCGACCAGCTTACCGTCGCGAAACGAAGGATTGACGAAGGTGAAGTCGTGTAAATGCCCGGTGCCTTTCCAGGGATCATTGGTAATGTAAGAATCACCCTCAAAGATATTTTCACGTCCGATATCAGCAATGAAGTGACCCACCGCTTCAGCCATCGCATTAACATGCCCCGGGGTACCGGTGACAGCCTGAGCGATCATGTGACCGTCGCTATCAAACACTCCAGCCGAAAGATCACCGGCCTCACGAACCGAGGTCGAGAATGCAGTTCGCAGCAAGGTCAACGCCTGCTCTTCGACCACCGAGATCAGCCGATTCCACATCACCTGCATGTGCACATTGGAAATACCTTTGTTGGCCATTAGCTCTTCCCCTTCTGCGTCATTAACAGACAGCCATCGACTTGCCTGACCGCAAAGTAGCGACTGGTAATCACCGTACTGGTTTCACGCTCGATGATGACTGCGGGCCCGTCAATACGGTCACCTGCCTGCAGATCGTCGCGTTGAAAAACACCCGCATCGACGAAGCGTTGTTCACGCGCATCGAATATTCGACGTGACTCTTCACTACTGCGAGCTGGGCTGACCTCGATTGACGGAACCCTGGCAGATTGCAGCAATTCACTGCGCACCTGCACCGACCAGTTCATTATCTCGATATCGAGATCGTCCAGCGCACGCCCAAATAAGCGTTTGTACTCTGTCTCAAACAGGTTCCGAATCTCGACCGCATCCGCATCAACGAAATCCCGGTTCGGCAGCATCACCACAATTTCCCAACCCTGACCCTGGTAGCGCATGTAAGCCTTGATCTCGCGTACCAGCTCTGCATCCGGCGCTCCGGCGCGGGCAAAACGCTCGGCTTCCTCGCCGAGTTCCGCAATCAGCTGGTTAGTCCAGCTCGCATCAAATTCGCTCAAACGCAGAAACGCGCCGCGCACGGCTTCAAAGCCAAAAGGTGCACGCAGAAAACCAATCGCCGAACCCACACCAGCACCGGGCGGGATCAACAAGGTATCGATGTCGAGTTTTTCGCACAGTCGACTGGCGTGCAAAGGCGCTGCTCCACCAAAAGCGATCATGGTGAATTCACCCAATTCCTTGCCGCTTTCGACGGCATGAACGCGCGCCGCATTGGCCATGTTTTCATCGACGACTTCGCAGATTCCGATCGCCGCGGTCTCGCTATCCATCTCCAGTTGCTCACCAATGGCGTGCTGCAACGCAGCCTTCGAATGTTCCACTTCAAGCCGGATTTCACCGCCGGCAAATCGATCGGCATCGAGACGACCGAGCAACAAATCGGCATCGGTCACCGCCGGGTTCTTGCCACCGCGGTCATAGCAGGCTGGACCAGGCTCTGAACCGGCGCTTTCCGGGCCGACCCGAATCTGCTGCATTTCATCGACCCAACCGAGCGAACCGCCGCCCGCACCGATCTCAACCATTTCGATGACCGGAATCGAAACCGGCATGCCCGATCCTTTTTTGAAGCGGTAAGTGCGCGCAACTTCGAAGGTACGCGCCGTTTTCGGCAGGCAATCTTCAATCAGGCAGATCTTTGCTGTGGTGCCGCCCATGTCATAAGACAGCACCTTGTTCAGCCCGAAACGAGCCGCAAAATCGGCCGCGTAAATCGCGCCTCCAGCCGGGCCCGATTCGAGCAGGCGCACCGGAAACTCGATTGCACTCTCTACCGAAATCAAGCCGCCACCTGAGTGCATCATGAACACTGGGCAACGCCCGCCAACCGCCTGCAGTCGATCCACCAGGCGCTCCAGGTAAGAGGCCATCAAGGGTTTAACAAAGGCGTTCGCGCAGACGGTATTGAAACGCTCAAACTCGCGCATCTGTGGTGAAACTTCGCTGGAAATCGAAATAGTAGTTTCGGGCAACTCCTCGGCGAGGATGTCACGCGCGCGGCGCTCGTGATCAGGATTTACATAAGAATGGATAAACCCGATGGCGACGCTCTGATAGCCGGCATCGCGCATGCTTGCGGCAATTGCACGCAAGCCTGCCTCGTCCAGCGGACGCAATTCACGACCGCTGGCGGCGATGCGGCCATCGACCACAAAGCGATGTTCGCGCGCGATCAACGGTGGTGGCAGGCTCAGGTTGAGATCGTATTGCTCGAAACGACCCTCAGTGCGCATTTCGATAACATCACGAAAACCCTTGCTGGTAATAAACGCGGTGTTAGCACCACGCCGCTCGATCAACGCATTGGTGGCCAGTGTAGTCCCGTGAATCAATTGATCCACCTGCTCGATACCAATTCCGGAGAGCTCGCTTACCTTGACCAGGCCATCGATGATCGCCTGCTCGGGTTCACTGTAAGTGGTTAGCACCTTGGTGCTGAATTGTTGATCGCCGCACTCGAGCACAACATCGGTAAACGTCCCCCCGATATCGGCACCAACACGAACACTGTGATTATCGAAACTCATGCTTTATCCCGTTACCCAGTGCGCTCTGTGAGCGCTGCAAGAAGGCGATTCTAACGGAAATCGGCAGCTATTATCAGGCTAAATCAAAACGAATCGTCACACACAGCCCGCCCAGTTTCGACTCGCTTAAGTCAAGGATACCGGCATGGCTCTGGGCAATGGTTTTAACGATGGAAAGTCCGAGACCGGCACCACTGAGGTTAGTGTCGCCGGCACGATAGAAGCGCCCGGTAGCCTTGTCGCGTTGCTCGGCATCGAGACCCGTTCCAGAGTCATCCACGCTCAACAGCAACTGGTTACCCTCGCGACGACACTGCAGCTGCACCAGACAGCCCGGAGCACAGTAACGTATCGCATTGTCGAGCAGATTGGATATCAGGCTTTCCAGCAACGGGCGTGCGCCCTTCATCTCGCAATTGGTATCGGTGCCAATCAGCTCAACCGATATTGATTTCACCTCGGCAGCGGCGCGCACCGAGTCAATCGCACTGAAGCACAGCTGCGCGAGGTCGACGGATTCAAATGTCACGCCGGATTCGCCCTTCTCCAGATGGCTGAGCGCAAGCAATTGCGATACCAGATGCGAAAGTCGCTTGATACTGATTTTCATGCTGTCGAGCGAATCCACAGCCTCAGCATCCCGCGACTCTTCAATCGCGTTGTCGACGTTGATCAACAGCGACGCCAACGGGTTACGCAATTCATGCGCCGCATCACTGACAAAGCGGCGCTCACGCAAATAGGCCGCCTCGAGATCAATTATCATGTGATTTAACGCATCAACTAAGGGACTAATTTCGCGCGGCACACCGGTAACATCGATCGGTTTGAGGCGCGCCAGATTCTGTGCACGCACCTGGTCAGTCACCGACTGTAACGGTCGCAATGCAACGCCAACAATATGCCACAGCATCCATAACACCAATGGCAATAGCAGGATTAGCGGTACCAAAAGACCACCGCCGATATACTCAGTCACTTCTTCGCGCACACCACTGCGCTCCCCGACCACGATCAAAAAGTCATCCTGGCTGGATTCAAGCGCAAAGGTAAACCACTTTTTGCGCTTGTACCTGAACTCGGAGAAACCGCTGGCAACGCCCGTCTTTGGCAGATCAGGCGCCTCACGCGAGTGCAGCAACAGGTTGCCATCCGCATCGAGTACCGCGAAAAACAGCTTGCGTTCATAACTGTGCTCACGCGGCCCGAACTCGAGGCTACGCTGTAACTGGCGCTGGTTGGATTCGATCGCTTCACGCGAGACCAGTCCATCAATGATGCGTGCGGTCTGCACCAGTGAAGCGCTGAAAATTTCATCCGCCTCTTTGGTGGTACCCATATAAATAGCGATACCAGATAAACTGGTCATCGTCAGCAGCGTGATCACCACGTACCAGGTCAGCCGCAGACGCAATGAACGACTAGCCTGCAAAGTCGATATCCAGTCGATAGCCGACACCGCGCACCGTCTTGATCAACTTGCTGTCAAGCTTGCGCCGCAGGTGATGTATGTGCACCTCCAGCGCATTGCTTTCGACGCCTTCATTCCAGCCGTAGAGCGCTTCTTCAAGCTGCCCGCGGGCAAGAACCTGGCCGGGCTTGTTGACAAATTCAGACAGCACCACGAACTCGCGACGATTCAACTCCACCGCCTCACCACGAAACCATACCTGCTGATTGGCGCTGTTGATGCGTAATTCACCAAGTTCGATTTCAGGAGCGGCAAAACCGTGGCTACGGCGACTCAAGGCGCGTACCCGGGAACGCAGCTCCTTCAGCTCGACGGGCTTGACCACATAATCATCGGCACCGCTGTCGAGACCGAGCACGCGTTCGTCAACGGTATCGCGCGCGGTCATGATCAACACCGGCGTATTAATCGCTTCACGGCGCATGCTTTGCAACACCGAGATTCCATCCTTGCCGGGGAGTTGAAGATCGAGAATGATCAATTCGAAGTTTTCGCTACGAATCGCAGCCAGCGCCTGAATACCATCGGTAAGCCAGTCGACATGATCTCCATCGCGCATCAGCGCTTTGCGAATGCCGGCGCCCAGTTGCTCATCATCTTCTACCAGCAGTAGTCTCACAGCCTGTCCTTTAATCATCAACGGGTTGATCACCATAACATCATCAACCCGTCGACACTGCCCTTGCGGTTCCACTTAAGAACCAGTCAGATCGGCGCGCAATTTCATTGCCTGCTTACGACGGCCCTGATCAGCCACCGGTCTCTCCATCATCACCGGAGCTTGTAAAGCCCGTTCGATATGCTCCAGCGCCAGTTCTTCGTTACCCTGGTCAACCAGATACTCGGCGAAAAAGTAATTTATATCGAGACCCTGCGGATTAATCGCCAACGCCTTCTTGAAATACTTTTCCGCCTTGTCGTCGTTACCAAAACCAATCGGCCATCCCGGCACTTTGGAATACAGGGAACCGAGACTTGCATATACCGAACCACCGAGCACTTCCGGGTCGATCGCTTCGGCCTGCTCCAGTTTCAGCCTGGCTTTCTTGACCAGTCCGAGGGCCCCGAGGCCACCCTTTTTTTCCGCCAGAGTGCTGAGTACGATCGCATCCCAGACCAGGGCCTCGGCATTTTGCGGATGATCCTGCGCCAGTAGATCAGCCTGGTCCGAGAGCGCCTCCAGTTCGCGATAATTCACATTGAGGAATTCATCCAGATAATAAAGCCTGGCCCACTCGCTTTGAATCTCGCGCACCTCTGGCATCTGCGCCGATGAAGAAAGAGCGGCTATTCCGGGTTGCATCACCAGCAGCGCCAGCGACATTAAAGCAATTTTCAGGGATTGTTTATACATGTTGCACCTCATCAGAGTTATTAAGGAATATCGAACCACTCAAGCAGCGTATTGCTTGATCAGTGGCAGTTTTTTCGAAATAGCGTTACCGATCAGTACCGGAAACAAAGAGTTGAGCCGCACCAGTAGCTTTTCAGGCCAGCCCAACGCAAGCTCGGAGCGATCACTGCAAATGAAACGCACTACAGCGGTGGCCACCTGCTCGGGTGGATCCATGGCGACACTCAATCGCCGATTCATCTCGACTACGCGGTCACTGTTGATCGCGGTGCGTGTGGCGCGCGGTAATATGCAGCCAACACGAATCCGGGTATCGGACAATTCGCGCGTGAGTGCCTGTGAAAAACCTCGAATCGCATACTTGCTCGCCGAATAAACGCTATACCCGGGAAATCCAATTGCACCGAAAGTGGATGCAATATTGACGATACGGGCTGCCGGCTGGTCCTTCATCCCCGACAACAAACGGCGCGTCAGCTTCATCGGCACGATGCTGTTGAGCGTCATCATTTGCTCGATGTCGCGGTCAGTCATTTTTTCAAACATGTCGAACTTGCAAATACCGGCGTTATTGACCAACACGTTCACGGGCCGAGCTGTCTGCTTGATAGAGGCTACCCAGTCATCCAGCTCGGCATCATTGGTCAGATCGAGCGCTCGCGCTTCGATGGTTTGTCCAGCGTTTGCCTTTTGCTGCAGCTCAAGTTGCAAAGCGGTCAGCGAGGCCGCATCGCGCCCGCACAGGAACAGGCTCGCTCCGCCTTCAGCCAGTTGTCGTGCCAGCAACTGGCCAATCCCGCCACAGGCACCTGTTAACACTACCGTCATCTGTTCAGGCTGCATGACTTTGCTCCTTTGAGTTTGCCGCCGAGATCGGCAGGCCTGCGAAAATTCGAGTGTACAACTCGTAAAACACGTCAGCCGCATGCAACACGGCGGCGCGGTCATCGGCCTCTTCCAGTTGATTCATCAATTGCTCAAATTCCTGCATGTGGACCACATCGAGGCTGCCGTGCGAGACCATGTAAGACATAGCGTTAGCGGGCAGGTCCAACGCCGTCACAATCTTCTCGGCGGCATAGGTTGCAATCGTGGAGCTGGTCTTTTCGAGTGTATAAACCATACCGAACAGGCTCACCGGGTTACCGCGCGCAATCGTGTCGTAGGCATAGCTGACCATCAGTTCGGTCGCAAGCCCCGGCTTTCCGTTTCTGATCTGCTCTTTATCCACACCAAGGTTTTGTAAGTCGTTCAAGATCCATTCCTGGTGACCGACTTCCTCTTCGATGTAGTGAACAATCGCTTCACGCAGCCATTCGAGACGCTCGGGCAGGCGACTGCCACAGGCCATCAGCAGCGGCACGGTATGCTTGACGTGGTGGTAGGCCTCAATCAGAAATGACTGATAGGTTTGCATTTCAACTTCGCCGGTGAGGCAGCGAGCGATCGCAGGGGATTGCTCCAGTCTGCTCCTGGCATCCGCTGTAACGGCTTCGATCTGCTTGAAAAACGGTTCGGTCGTTGCTGTGTGATCTAACATGGGTTGCTCTCCTGTAATGAATTCGGTTTGTGAGCGCCGGGCACCGGTACTCTCGCCTGGATCAGCAGGTCGGGTAGCTGCTGCATGATTTGGCCACGTCTGAGCCGACCGTTGGCGGTCAGGGTCTGTTGCTCGCTTGAAAAAGGGACTGCCAGGCGCTGCCATTGATGCAGGCGCGCATAAGCGGGCAAATCACGATTGATACAGCTGATGGCAATCTCGATTGCGTCATTGGATGCAGATGTTGCGAGTAACGCCGTAAGCTGCTCACCGCTTTCGCTGAATACAAAACTCTGCGCAATCAACGGCGAGGCGTTCAGCTCGGCTTCGATCCATTCGGGTGCCACGTTACGCCCGTTCGCCAACACGATAAGGTTGGACTTACGCCCCTGCACATACACAAAACCATCGTCATCAATGCTGCCAAAGTCTCCGGTCCTGATGTGCTCACACTTCTGTGACTCGGCTGCAGATTGCTTGGGCGCCATGTGCTTGCGTGCCAGGCATATCTCGCCATCTTCGGCAAGCACCAGCTCAACGCCCGGCAATGGTTTGCCGACGCTACCGATACGATCATGTTGCGGCGTATTGAGCGTTGCGACGGATGCAAACTCGGTTAATCCATATCCTTCGTAAGCCGGGATACCGACCTCGCGCGCTCGCTGCAAAAGAGTCGGTGCCACGCGCGCGCCGCCGACGGCCACGAACACCAGGCAGTCGGGGTTGATCGCAGCACCTTCGACAAGTTGACACAGGAGATCGAGTAGCTGCGGGGTAATGATCAAACTATTGGGTTGTACCCGGTTAAAACAGGCCTGCAATCGGGTCGGATCAAGCCCGAGTACATCGGTCAGGCCAACATCTGCAGAAGGTTCGGTATGCACGCAACGACCCAGCAATAGCGGAACATAGATTCCGGCAATATTTTCCAGCAGCGTTGCATAAGGCAGAATACTTAAATGGCTTTTGATGGGGAGATCACCGATCGCCTGACACAGGGAAGTGGCTGTCTCCTCGATAAAATCCGCATCAAGCTCGATACCCTTTGGCGCCCCGGTTGAGCCCGAGGTGTAACTGACCTTGGCAGGTGTTGATAAAGTCGATAGTGGCTGTGGCGCTTGAGACTCGATGCGCTGCACTCGACTGTCACTGATTCCGGGCAAGGCAATACCACAGCCGATAGCACCTGCAGGCAGTCCCTGATCGAAGACGATGCCATCAAGTCTGGCGTCGCAAATCGCATGCGAGATCTGCGCATCACTGAAAAAGCGTGGTAATGGCACCACCGTGATACCAGCGGCATAGGCGGCCAGATCGAAAATAATCCAGTCGATTCCATTGTCGAGATACAGTCCGATCGACTGCAATTGCAGGCTCTGCAACTGTGTTACCGCCTGTTCCACGGCGGACATGAGTTCGGCGAAACTCACGCGCTGGTCACCCGAGCGCAATGCATCGCTATCAGGCTGTGCAGCAACTTGTTTTTTGAGCTGATCAATCAGGCTGTTCATGAAGCCACCGCCAATCGATCAAACACTTCGCGACCGAGTCCGACCCGGCCCGCTACAACCTGCGGGTTGTCTTCGTAGTATCCACCCCAGGTTTGCTGATCACTTGGCAACTGCGATTGCAAGGCGCGACCGAGGTTCACGGTTTCGATACCGATGGTCGCGAACATCCGGTGCAGCGAACTGCAACCGGTGAAGACCGCCCATTGATAATTTTCGACAGACAGACAACGCGCCAGAAGTTTGAACAATCGACGGCTGGCGCGGCGATCGATAGAGGCAAGATTGCCAATTTCAACGACGCGGTCACGCACTACCGAAATAGCAGGCGGAGCAGCCTGCTCGGCGATGACCTGTTCGACCGGGTGATCCAGGTAGTACTCCAGAAACAAACGCTCGCTACCCGCATCGCGCATACCGACCGCCGCCTGTACCGCGCCCTGGTCGTCAAACAACGCCAGAAATTTCGGCATGAAAATAGTAATTTGTGCGCCGTGCACTTCGAGGAATCGCTTCGCTACAAAGGCTTCTACAAGTTTTCGCTGAGGGTGGTCTGTGCCGATTACATCGGCTGGGCAGGTTGTCGTTGCGGATCGCGTTAATGCCGTAGCGCCGAATCTGTTTGCTGTTGAAAAGTCCAAGGTACTCGCCTCATGTGAATTTATGGAAGCGAGTATCTGCGCAGAGTCTTAAGGGAATCTTAAATGTAATTAATTAACACCACGAGTGTGATTCGGGCCCGATTTTCAGCAAGACTGCGATTATGCCGGTTTGGCGAAATCTTCCAGTTTCTCGATCAAGGATAACGGCACCTCAACCCCCGTTGAGCTGGCCCTGGCACGAAACTCATGGCGACGCTCACCCGGCAAGCGGGTTCCGGGTTCGGCGGCCAGCGCAGCGAGCATGGTCTCGATGCGGGTGTGGTAGCCCGAATCGCCACCGGGGGTAATATCGCCGGGTGAAATCGCAATAAAGAACTGGCCCACTTTCGGTTCGCCACCGGTATTGTTCTTGAACACAGGCGCCTGGAACGAACAGTTAGGTCCACTGAGCACACCGGCGAGCACATCGACCAGTAAACCCAGTAGCATTCCCTTGTAACCACCAGCGGGAGCGAGCGCCCCACCGTTAATCACGGCTGCCGCATCAGTGGTATCCCTGCCCTCGGCATCGTAACCCCAGCCCAGCGGGATCGGCTTACCTTCAGCCGCTGCTTTCTTGATGGTCACCAGCGCCACCTGGCTGGTCGCCATGTCGGCGATTACCGCTCCGCCTGCGCTACGCGGCAACGCAAAGGCCATTGGATTAGTGCCGAAGAACGCGCTCGCACCGGGCGCCGGCGCGACCGCTGAGGGCGAATTTGCAAATCCAAGGCCGATCAGTCCTGCATTCGCCATGCGCTGCACGAACCAGCCCACAACGCCGGCTGAATAGGAATCGACAATCGACAGGGCCGCAATCCCCTGGCTTTTGGCGAGTGCATAAAAGTCAGCCTCGGCTTCAGCAAAGGCCGCGTGGGCAAATCCACTATCAGATTCAGAGCGAATCGCTCCCGGTGCAATTTGCGCATGCCGGGGCGTTGCATCACGGTTGATCTTGCCGACCTGTAAATGACCGCAATAAAGATGCATATAGCCCAGACCAACCGTGCGAATACCATCGCATTCCGCATCAACAACCGATTGCACGGCAAGCTCGAGTTGTGCGCCATGGGCGCCGCAACCGGCCAGAGCGTTGCGCGCCAGGCTTGCGACTTCAGCCAGGGACAGGATTTTGCTGGGATCGGACATGTTGTTTCCCTCAGTAAGATACGTATGAGCGGTATTAGCCGCGCAGCTTTTGCAAGGTTGTCGCTGCGCCATCGAGAACAAAACCGGCATCGGTGCCGGCACAAATCAGGTGGTAACCCTTGCTCATGTAACCCTGCACGGATTCGGCAGTTGTGTAACCCAGCGCAATATTGCGCTGTCGGCAGGCATGACCAACGCGTTCGATCGCCTCGACCACCTCGGGATGATCAACCTGGCCCATCAGGCCCATGCTTGCGGACAAATCGTAGGGGCCGATGAAAACTGCATCGATTCCATCCACCTCAACGATGGCATCAATGTTGTTGACCGCATCGATGTGTTCGGCCTGAACAATGACCGCAATGCGCGTGTTGGCGGTTTCCATGTAGTCAGCAAAATTGCCTCCGTAGCCATGGGCACGCGCAAGCCCGACGCCGCGAATGCCTTGCGGCGGATATTTGCAGCAGGCGACAACATGACGCGCCTGTTCGGCGCTGTTCACTTGCGGCACGATGATGCCATCGGCACCGATATCGAGCAGCTTCTTGATCTCGCGTTCACTGTTGGTGGCGACGCGAATGATTGCTGCACTGCGCCCTGCCACGGCCTGTAAAACCCGCTGCCAGTCCAGCGTCGAGAGGCTGCCATGCTCACCGTCCATGAACAGCCAGTCGTATCCGCAGCTGGCGATCATTTCAGCGACTTCCGGTGACGGCAGCGTCAACATGGTGCCGAGCAACAAGTCATTTTGGCGCAAGCGTTGCGTGAAATTCATCGGTTCACCTGTAATCCAGTTATCTGAAACATCAACTACCGAAACCCCGCGCCATCAACGAGGCGCATAACAAAATGCCGCCAACCAACATCAGCTCCCAGTGCAATGCGCGCCGCAGGCTTTTCACCTTGTGCGCGCTCAATAAGGGTGCGATACCCTGCTCAAGCTCATTTTTCCAGCGGGAAAAGCAAATAGTGGGATATAGCGAGATCGCCGCCGCCAGCAGAAACAGCCCGATCTTGATCTGGAAAAACAGGTTATCCGCATAATATTCGGCACCCTTTTCGAAATAGATCACGCGCAGGGTGCCAAACAGTAACAGCAACCCGGCAAACAGGCCGGCGACACGATCAGCGCGCCGAATTCGCTTTGCGACCTCGACACTCATCGATTCCTTGATCAGCGCCAGTTCCAGCACCAGCGCCGCGGTGAGCGCAAAAAAAGCCAGAAAATGCCCGAAGGCAACCAGCGCAGCCCCAAGCACTAGGGAGAGATTCGCTGCATTATCCAGCCGCCAGCATCAGACTGGTAAACAATACGATCGTGCAGGCGGTTATCCTGACCCTGCCAGAACTCGAAGTACTCGGGCACGAGCCGATAGCCCAGCCAACCCTCAGGGCGTGGCACATTGCCGTCGGGATAGGCCGCACGTAGACGCAACACTTCATCTTCGAGACTGGAGCGCCCCTCGATCACCGCTGACTGATGCGAGGCGGCAGCGCTAAAACGACTACCCTCCGGGCGCATCAAAAAATACTGATCTGCTTCCGTAGCGGGTAACAGGGCAACCGTGCCGTGCAAGCGCACCTGCCGACTCAGATCACGCCAGTGAAACAGCAGCGCTGCCAGCGGGTTAGTGGCGAGCTCGCGGCCCTTTTGGCTGCGTGAGTCCGTGTACCAACAAAAACCATCGTCATCAAAGTGCTTCAGCAACACAACCCGCGCGGATGGTCTGCCCTCGCTATCGGCGGTGGCCAGCGTCATCGCAGTTGCATCGAGCAATTCCAGATCGCGCGCGCGTTGCAACCAGCGCCCGAACTGCACAAAGGGATCGGGGTCCATATCGCGACGGAAGAGACCATGCGACTCGTATTCGCGGCGCACATCGCTTAAATCCATTTCAATAGCCATTAAAATACTCTCGCGAACAGGGCCTGCATTGCAGCCCAGGATTTCGCATCTGCCTGTTGTTGATAGCCCAGATCGATACCGTATTTCTGCGCATTGACATCCGCCTGTGGATTGCTGAAACCGTGTTTTGCATCGGCCAGCAGCAACACCTCAAAATCCGCCTCGGCCTGCCCCATTTCCTGTTTGAAACCTTCCAGATCATCCATCGTCACCATCGAATCCGCCGCTCCATGACAGGCCAGAATTGAGGGCTTTATGCTACCCGGCTCGGCGCTGTGAAAGGAACCGAGAGAGCCATGAAAGCTGACTACTGCAGACAGGGGTAATCCTATTCGTGCCATGTGCAAGGCCATTGCGCCGCCGAAACAATAGCCAATCGCGGCAGTGCGAGCGGTATCGACGCCAACCTGGTTGCCCAGTAACTGGTAACCCGCCTCAAGCGCGGCGGTGCCAGTGGCCATGTCGTTCAAGACTCCGTTCATCAGGCTACCGGCTTCGTCCGGAGTCTCGGCGACACGTCCGTCTCCATACATATCAATCGCCAGCGCGACATAACCGAGCTCTGCCAGCATGTGCGCGCGACGCACTATGTAGTCATCCAGTCCCCACCATTCGTGAACGATGATGATACCAGGGCGCTGCGCACTGATCTCATTGTCATAGGCCAGGTAACCCTGGTGACTGTTGTCCCCGACCTGGTACTCAATTCGATTCGTCAAAATATTCATGCGCATCACCTCACTGCGAACTGGGGATGGAAATTCTACCGCGGAATACTGTTAACCGGTAGCTTTGTGAACTACCATAAAAGGATGAATTCTCTTGATCACATTGTCATCGCCGCGGACAACCTGCAGCAGGGTGCGGATTACGTACAACAAACCTTCGGCGTGGAGATTCCAGCTGGCGGACAGCACCAGAGCATGGCGACGCACAACCTGGTGATGCAGCTCGGCAATGATGCTTATCTTGAAGTCATCGCCATCGACCCTGAAGGGCAGACGCCGCGGCATCCCCGCTGGTTCGGCCTCGATACGCCACATATGCGCGCCGCTGTTAAACAACAGCCTCGTCTCATCACCTGGGTCATTAACACCACGGATCTGGCGTCATTGGCGAATCAGGCTGATTTCGATATCGGCACGCCGACCAAACTAAGTCGAGATAATCTGAGTTGGGAATTCGCATTGCCCGACGACGGACGCCTGCTCGGCGATGGCATGCTGCCCTATTGCATACAGTGGCACAGTTCGCCACATCCCTCACAAGGCATGCCTGATCGTGACTGTGTGCTGCAGGATCTGACTATCCACCACAACCACCCGCGTTGGCTCAACGATCGGCTCGATGCCATCGAGGCCGGCCATCTGATTCACATCGAGTCACTTCCCGATGATCAGACACCCTACCTGTCGGCAACTATTGACACCCCCAACGGCAGCATAATACTTCGCTAAAACGCCGCACTATAATGTTGGCTTCGGTATCCGATGGTTTGGTCGTAATTAGCAGGGTTTCAATATAGTCCGTCGCATTGACATCGCAGCTAAGCTTCCCGATAGCGAAGACTCAAATTATCACGTCATGATTCCGAAAACTGCATACAGAGGACTTTCAGCTAATTACGGCGAGCAGCCGGTAACGACCCATAGCGGAAGCCTGGGGACGATTGCGCTGCAACAGGAGTCGATAGCATTACAATTACGAATAAAATGTTGCGCTTGGTCATTACAACAAGCATAGCTACGGCGATGGTATTCACCGAAACAGCATTCAGCTCTGATCCCATTTTTGCGGACGCGGAAGTCGTTGAGTTCGAGAGTGTTTCCTTTACCTATACGCCTAGCCCTTTCCAGGTCAAGCGGGCCAAGAAACTGGGGATACCGGTGAAAGTTAAAACGGAACCCAGCGTTTCGCTAACTGGGTATCTCGCAAGACCTGCAGGAGCAGAGCCCCGGCCCGCATCGCGGTGATGGGAATGTCGCATGGTGGCTGGACGGTTCTAGAGACGATCAAGCAGTCCACCTCCGCGGGTCTGGCGATGCAACCATTTCAAACCGCGATAGCATTCTATCCGTTGTGCAGTGAACCCGAACCAATCAACACTCCGAGCTTGATTTTGACTGGAGATATGGACCAGTGGACCCCTGCGGTGCTATGCGAGCAGTATCTGGACAAGTTACAGTCTCAACATGAAAGTATTCGCTGACGCCTACCACGGGTTTGATATCGTTGGAGTCGACACTATAGAAACCGGGTTTATCGTCCGATATAACCAGAAGGCCACCGACGAGGCTTTCCAGATGTCTCGCGAGTTTCTGGAGGAATGGCTGTAGCTGACACTTCCGGGAAGCCTGATCGAGCTCCTGCTGTTGGCCGCAGATTTCCTCTGGGATTTTTAATTTGGGCCTCTCCTATGGAGAATTACGCCACGACAACCTTAAATGGCGAGGCCTGAAGGGACACACGCTTCCGTCTCAACTCCACTCGGTCCACAAGAATAGACCAGGCTATCCAGCCATAAAAACAGGGATTGTGATACGCCTAAGCCTCGATCTTGAGAAAAACCAAAGAGTGTGTGTCCCATGGCGCTCTCGGAATTCCGTCGCATGCCAGAATTTTGTTGAAACTTGAAGGGGCTCGGTGCTTAACATTCATGCAAATATGCTTGCATATGTACTAGCAAATTTGTTAGTTTCAGCTACGGAGACGATGTTCAGATTATGCAAGCTATCCCCAGCCGAAAACAACTTCAACAGGAACTCGCTGTCTTTATCAAGCCGAGTACGGCCAAAGGGGTGCTGCTCTTTATTATAGATGTTTCAATGTACCTATTGGCTATAGCCCTGGTGCTGGCCTCGTCTAGTTGGATCCTGAAGCTCGTTGGGGGCATTGTTGCAGGCATTAAAATGGCCAACCTCTCGACGCTGGCTCATGATGCCGCCCACAACTCGTTAACCAAATCGAGAAAACTCAATAAGTATATCTCCATCATCGGATTTACCCCCGGCTTGTTCAACTACGCCTTGTGGCTACACGATCATCATTTCCTCCATCATCGAAAAACCAACGAAGATCACCCCGATTCTTATGTGCCTCTTTCCCGGGAAGAGTATGATTCACTGTCCTCTTTCGGCAGATTTAAGTACCGCATGTACCGTGCCCCAAGTATCTGCTTCTTTGGTCTGTACTACATTTTCGAACGCTGGTGGCAGGCAAAATTCTTTCCCCGGCCTCACATGCCCCCGAAGGTGCAGCTCAATGCCTGGAAACAGTTTGCCTGGTTGATGATCTATCTCGCATCTTTTCTTGTTTTGCTTATATTGGCACCACTGTACTCATCAACGAGCACGCTCGAAGCTGTTTTCTATGGATTTCTGGTGCCTTTTTACATTTTTCAGTCGCTTTACGCGTTTACGGTGTTTGTGCAACACAATCATTGCAGGGTTCCCTGGTTTAAAGGAAAACGGCCTCAGGAAGGAGATGGTCAACAGGCTTATGTCAGTGTTCAAGTTGTCTTCCCCAAGTGGTTTTCGATACCGGTACACAACGTGTTTGACCATGCGGCCCATCACATTCATCCCGCGATACCCTCGTATCAGCTGCCGGCAGCACAAGCCAGGTTGTCCGAATTATTAGGCGAGCGCGCCATCGTATCCAGGTTTAGCTTTAGCTGGTTATACGACTTAATGCGGCGCTGTAAATTATATGACTTCGAACGACATTGCTGGACCGATCTCAATGGCGCACAGTCCACCAGGACGACGCTAGCCTCGCACGAGAATCTTTCGACACTGGAATTTTCAGGAGTCGAAAAGCGACATTCAATCGGATTTTCGACATAAAATTCTGGAGAGCCGACAGGTAATCAGTAACTCCACGATTCGACTCCTCGCCCGCACTATAATCCGTATCTGTAATTTGTCTTTCCTTCCAGGAGCCTTTCTCTTGATTGACTGAGGGGCGGTTCTTGGCCCTGGATCGTCTCTCACTTTCGTGCTTCAGGTGTCCGTTACGGACACTAAGCCGACCCGGGCTACCTGAGTCTGAGTGTCGGCTATCCTCCATAGGAGACACTGAAAAGCGAATCGTGGGAGGCTGAGAGCAGCACACACCAGACGCTGGCACTTACAACGATGATTCTGGAAATGATTTGTGCTGGAATGTTAGACCTGCCCTCGATTTGTTTGCATAAATCATATTAGAGTAGTGATAATACCAGTCAAAACTAACCAGGTGACACATGTGTAGAAAAGACACTTTTGCCCCCTGGGGCGTATTTTTTGTTCTATATTAATCAAGCGGCCTGCGATCCTCCGATACCGCAATCCCGGTGTTTTCACGTTAACAATAGAATGACCAGTTTGGGGTGTTTTTTGTTCGGCAAAAAGAAAGAGGTGAATGAACAACAATCCCCGAAACCGTCGGTGCAGGAGCACGACCGTTTGATGGGCAGGGTCTACCGGATGGTGGGGAGTCATCGAGACAGCGATGCGGTTTACATGCTGATGGATGAATATGATTACCTGCAAACCCGGACGCAGGAATTTGAAGCGCTGTATCAACACGTCGAACAATGGGGCCCGTCCAGAACTTTGCTCTGCCTCGGACGATTGATTATTTACAAGCTCGATCGGGAAAAACGCCAGGATCGAGTAATCACCTACATCGAGAAGTGCCAGAAAATCAACCCTCAGTTCCTTCTGCCGGAAATTTCCCGGGTCACGTTTTACGCGAGGCAGGCCATCGAGGTTGGCAAGCTGGGTCTGGCGAAAAATCTCATCGTAGAATATGAAACACGATACGGGGACCTTGTCGGCAACGGCGAGTGTGATCGACTGCTCAAGCTGATCGAGCCGGATATCGATGTTACAGCTTTTACACTGGGCAGTTGAGCCCTTTATTGAAGCGTTTGTCCGGTTCGGGATTCGCCAGCATCCACTTCCTGGCATCTCACCCACACAAAATCATATACCGACACAAGAGCCTCGACTCTGACACGCCGTGAGCGTGCGCAACGCGAGAGACAGGGCTATCTCAATTGAGTAGTACCTGAGGCAGAGCGAGATTATCGTCGCGGGAATCGCCCGATACTCAGGTGATCAGCGTCAGGAGGGTTGGGATCAATTCTCTTCAAAAGAGACACTGAGAATCGCATCGCGGAAGGTGGAGAACGGCACACAACAGAGATTTCAGGATACCTACCAGCCAGGGATTTCTATAATATCCGAGTCATCTCTGGGCCTGAGCCAGCGAGGCACTACTCTGCGTTAATATTTTCTTCTCAAGTCTGAAGTCTCACGAGTTTGTTCGATTGGTTACTAAGCTATAGGTGTAAAAATTAGTTTCGGCTTTCTCCAGGAAGGGACCGAAATTTCCGCCTTTCTCATAAACCCTGGTTCCTAATTGTGGTACCCTTTTGAGTTCTACCCCTCTCCACTCGGGCCGTGGTTTGTCCGAATACAGTGTGGCGTGGTTACGTCAGATATCGAAACGAAGACAAGAGAGTACCCATCATCAATTCGGTGTTTGGGGAGTAGTTCGATCCTAGCATATTTTTATTTCTTGGTATTTTATGGCAAAGATAATAGGAATTGTTCAGCCCAAATCCGGTTCAGGGCGTTCCACGATAGCTACGAATTTGGCTGCTGTAATATCGAATAGCGCAAAGACTGCCCTGATAGATTGCGATCTGCCTAATGGATCATCCAGGTCGTGGCATGCCTTGCGCGAAGCTGAGAACAAAAAGCAAGGTCCATCAATTGCGTGTGCCAGTAGCCAAAAAGAACTCATTGAGTTAGTAAAATCGCTGAATTCGTCCCATCAATATCTTGTATTGGATGGCCCACCTGATGAAACAGGTATCACGCGAACTATCTTGATGTTGAGTAATTTATTAATCATCCCTTTAAAGCCCGATTCTTCGGATAAATGGGCTACTGTGGATCTACTCAACGAGATTGAAAAGGAAAGGCAGTCCAGGCCACAGTTGCAATACCGAATTTTGTGGAATCGATATCAAAACTATATCAAGTCGGAATCCATCCTGGACGAAACTGCGCATACAGCAATTACAGTATCTGCGCTAGATTCTAGTCTTGGATATCGCATGGCGTATCCTGAAGCTTTGAAAACTGGTCGCTCGGTATTGGAGATGACAGATGATGCTGCTAAAGAAGAGGTGTCATCTTTGTGTAAGGAGATTTTTGATTTGCTAAAATGAGACATTGATTGATTCAGAGCAAAAGTTTCTAATCTCAAACCAAACAGCTCATTGCCAGATAGCCACCGTTCGATGCACCGCCAGAAACTTCCCTGAACGGCACGCAGCGGACACCCGAATAATAACGACGAGCTGCCGTTAACGCCCCAAAGTAGTCATTCGATTCTGAAATAAATCGATAAAATATCCATTTGTTTCGATATAAAGACAATCGGGAGTTCTTGTTCAATATTTCTCGCAGTAAAATTTTTCCCTATGCCCTTTTCTTATGTTGCTGTCACCCCAAACCATGATCTCCCAGGTGCCACCTGGATTGGGAAACCCATAATTTTGACCAATCAATCCTCGACTGCTTCTCACCTCAACATATATCACGTCAGCAGTGCCAGGCTCCACTGTTCCACGATAAATGGCAGGCCTTCCTGCTACTGTGAGTTTCCATTTTAATTTTTCGCACTCTACAATTTTAGGCGGAAACAAGCGCTCAGAAATTATGCCTAGCTTCAAGTATGAATTGACTTGTTGATTAATAAAGAAAAGTTGGGCCGAATAATCGAAAGGATAATACTGTGTTGTATTCAATCTAATTGTATCTAATACCACTAGCGGAACTTTATTATTATTGTAGCTTTGGACACGATTATAAGCGGTGGCCTGGGCTTTAATAGCTTTCTTCTGTGCAGATTTATCTTTCGGGAAATTGGTTGCTGCTTTAGTTTTTATTTTTTCCATAATTTGCTTTGGAACGGGTGCATCGGCTGAATTAACAAAAGCAGGTAGCATTGAAATAACTAGCATGATTACAAGTATGGAAATTTTCATAGCTTTACCCCCTGGATGCAATCCTGGCAAACCAGAAGATTTCACCTCTATATCCATCACCATGCTAATTTTCATTCTTTTTTGCAAAATAAAAGTGCAGAAATGCAATCGTATCACACGACGCGAATGCCTGGATTTGGCCGAAGATTGTCTCCCACTTTCATGCTACGGGTGCCCGCTGTGAGCACTTTCCCAACTCCGGTGAATGAAATTTGAGGGTCTGCTTTTCCGTCTTGACTTCGACTTCTTGTCTTATCTGGATTGAGGGATACTGGTAAGAGTTTGGTCCAAAATACCTGATTGAATCGGTCTAATTTTCCATTACCACTGGAAATCAGGATTCCGGTACGAACCAGACTCCGACTGGTTCCGTCACTATCGCGTCTTACACCCGACTCATTCTAGGGCGGATCATCAGTCAATTCCGTCTATCTGAGATTCGAGGAGACTTCCCTTTGGCTGAATCCATGCCAATTATAAAGTGTGTATCCCACTGACCATCGAAAGCATGGCGCAAAATGACTGCAAACTGAATCTGTTCTCTCAGTATCTGGCGTGAGTTGCAGCCAGAAAGGCCTCGGATACTTCGGCACGCCCAACCTTGTCGATAATTTCCTGCGCGACTTGCACGATTGTGGACAAAGGCGCCGTAATTAGAACGATCCCGAGTTGCAGGGTGGCACGCATATCCGCGACTGGATTCGTAATATTCGGATGCTTTGGGGGCAGGAAAATCATTCGAATCTCTCCGAGGTCAGAAGGCATGCGCTCACAACCTCCGCCCGGAGCTATGTATTCGAATAACTCTTCTGTAGTCGCGAAGCTGACACTGTCTTCCTTGAAAGATTCGTCGCCATTTTTAACCATAAATTCAATAGTAATCGGCGTCATGTTACTTCCTCTTCAATTCAAAATATAACATTACTACTGATGGTCTTAGTGGAAGTTGTCTTGGGTCAAATAGCTAACTTTGGATGATTCATGTGCCCTGAGACCTCGACACCAATAATCTGCTTTGCCGATAGCTGACATTCAAGATACAAAGGCCAGAGGCAGTCTTCGGCACTTTACTACCTCCGGCAAATATAATCTGAGCGTCTGTTTCCTCTAAAGGAGACTCTGCGTTTTGCATAGTGGGAGGCGGAGAACGGCACACAGCGAACTCCAACTTGTTTAGAATCAGAAGTGACAGACGGACGTTTGCAGCTGTCGGCATGCTCGATGACGTAAGTCAATTTTCCAGGATAGAGAAAGGGCATACTGAGGAGAATAGTCATACAAAAATGAGGCAAGATAATAGTGAACGCT
>RCNB010000540.1_pt1 | contig 24936 bp, 26 predicted proteins | sample 2041321 | NCBI WGS metagenome assembly RCNB01 (sample SAMN09708232, study PRJNA481090) | Marine sediment metagenome, whole genome shotgun sequencing project. | reverse complement strand
TCAGGTACTTCTGGAAATATGGGAATCGCCCCGGAGGCCAGAGTCTCATAATATTTACCCAGAACGAACTGATGCACCCGACTGGCCAGACGACCGAAAATCACATACTTCGCTGATCCGAGATAAGCCGACCACTGATTCAGGTAGCGAACCGGGCCTTCCGGGCGCTCCTCAAGCGTGCCGCCGTTTGTAAAGTTACGAAGAGCACCAACATTATGAGAGAATTCGATGTTGTAGCGCCGTGTGAGTGGGTGGATCTTATCATTGAGAACGGCCCGTGGAGCATAAATCCAGGAGCCCCTTGCCCCACTTAACTTTCCGATAACGAGCAAGTCAAACTGTTTGTCACCGGAGTAGAGATTGGGACGCGTGAAGAACAGAGAAGGAGCAAACGGCGAGAATACTACTCTCGTGCGACCCGGCAGACGAAAATTCGCTCGCCATGGCGTCGGGAAAGGAACCAGCAGTACATCAGGCTGGAGCCAATCAATTACCCATTGATAACCCGGATCGTCTGGCCACATGTCGTGTCCGTAAAGAATTACCGGAATATCCGGCCGGCTAAATCTGCGGTTTCTTGCAGTATTCACTATAAACATCAAGTCATACTTCGACGAGTCGACACCGTCCAAATAGGTGGCAACGTCAATTTGGCAAGACCTCGCCAATCTGCGCTTCAGCACCAGATTCCATTGATCACAACGGGGAGTCAAAAAGCGCTCATAAGGGCCAGCTTTCACATGTCCTTTAGGTAGAATGCACAGACATTTGGGTGTGGTAAGGGCAGGATTGTTTCCAAGCGCAAAGTTGAAATTCTGTTGATGATGGGTCCAGCACTCATCACCCTGGCGCTTGCACAGGATCCTGCATTGTTCGGCCTGGGGGCTGTCGTGGGGCTCGAAGAGATCGGTCTGTTTAATACGCGATAGCCACTCCATGCGCTGTGAGACGGGGTGAGTTAGGCATGGTTCCGGTCCGCCGTACACCGCGATGTCGCGCCGGCTTATGGTATGTCCATCCACACGCATAATCCCGGCAACGTTGTTAAACCAGAAACGGCGCACCTCTGCCACGAGGTCACTCTTGGGCATTCTCAATAGGTGCGGGTTCCGTTTTGGGAAGAGTTTCGGCAACGTTCCATAGTGCTGTTCGATGAATAACCGCTTCTTGTAGATACGCCGGAAAATTTTCCGCAGAATTCTGACCATGAAGGCTAGTATTGCTATCTGGAGAGCAGCTACTCTTGTTGCCTGGACCAGCCTGTGTACCTGCTCCCTCGAGGTAGTCATGATATTCATTGCGGAAAATATAGCGAAAGAGATATGGTATTAGTGGTGGGTGCTCAATCGATCAACCGCTTCGGGAAGCGCCGGCCGGTGATCTCGTGTATCAAGGATTCAAAATCATCGGACAGCATGCGATCCATGTTGGCAGTGGACCATTCGACCGCATTCTGTGCAATGTACCGGTAATCCTCGTAGTGATCGAGGATATGAATCATGTCTGGCACATGATGCAAATTATTGCCAGGGAATACGTGATAGATCATTGTTTTGCCCTTGCAATGAGGGGAACTACTCCAGAAGTACATTTGCCCCCATTAAGCTCAAATATCCTGTTTGCCCCGTCTATCATTGACATCCGGTGAGAGATGATAAATGTGGTCCGGTTTTTTGTCAGTCTGCTGAGCGATTCTTTGAGGATCTTTTCAGTCTCTTTGTCAAGCGCTGAGCTGGGCTCATCGAATATAAGAATAGCTGGGTCTTTCAAAAAGGCGCGGGCTATGGAGATCCTCTGTTTTTGACCCATTGACAGTTTGACACCCCGCTCACCGACAAGTGTGTTGTACCCATCTTCTAAAGTCTTAATGAAGTCATCGATGCCGGCATTTTTTGCTGCTGTGATCACTTCCTCCATACTTGCCGCCGGCCTCCCATATTTTATGTTATTTTCCACCGTGTCATTGAAGAGGAAGATATCCTGAGATACAACGCCTATCTTTTTTCTTAACCATTGTGTGTCTATCTGTCCGAGTTCACGATTATCCAGGTAAATGAGCCCTAATTGCGGCCGGTAAAACTTGAGCAGCAGATTAACCAGAGTGGTCTTGCCTGCACCGCTTTCTCCTGTAAGGGCGATAGCCTCTCCGGAATGTACCGTAAATGTGATATTCCTGAGGACCGGCTTATCTTTTTCGTATGAGAACGATACATCTTCGAATCTTATTTCTCCTATGACCTTTTCAGGTTTGACTAAATGCCCGGCGCTTTTGTCATCACCAAATTCCGGCACTGTATTGAACATCTCCATCAATCTTTCCATAGAGGCGAAGGTTGTCTGAAGCATTAGGAAGGTAGAGGACATACCTGTCAGCCTGCCGGAGAGATAGAAAACATAAGCGATAAAGGCTGTAAAGTCACCGATTGTCATTACTCCTTTTTTAATCTCGTACACTCCGAGCAAGGCAATTATAAGGGTGCAGACAAGCTTGGAGGCCTGGGTTAGAGAACCGGACACGGACGTGAGCAGCGTTGTCTTTATTCGAGTGGAAAAGAGGCTCCTAATTTTTCCTGATACCTTTTCTACTTCTCTTTTTTCGGAGACATAGGTTTTTATTACTTCTACCCCGGATATAATTTCCTGCATATCCTGGGAAACTTGGGCATTTCGTTCCATTGCCGTATAGCTTATGGCTCTTACTCTTGAGGCAAAGAAATAGTTAATTAATACAAGTGCAGGCAGGATTGCCAGAAGGACAAAAGAGAGCTTGTTATTAATCGCAAAAAGGATGAAAAAGCCGAAAAAACAAGAGAAAAGATTTGTCACCAACGTAGGGATAGAAGTTGAAAAAAAATGCTGCAAAAGGCTGACATCGCTCGAAACCCTGGACATCAGATAGCCCACCTGTTTTTCTTTCAGAAATGACAAGGGAAATCGTAAGACATGGTCGAACAGGGATGTTTGCGTGTTGAATGTTATCTCCTGCTGAAATTTGAGGATCAAGATCCTTCCGATAATCCCTATCAATCCTATGAACAGACCAACAATCAGGATGGTAAGCACCACAAGGTTTGCAGAACCGAGAAAATGAGTAACCGGAGCGACAAATGCCCCAAGGTGGTGAGATCTCAAAAAGATTTCAACGTCCTGGAAACCCTGGTTCATTATTACATAGTCTATAAAGACTTTACTGCTCAGAGGCAGCAAAGAGGCCAGGGCCGTGGAAACAACGGTCAGTATCAGGCAGATCAGCCCTAATTTCCACAGGGGTTTGACAAATCTTACAAAAAACAGGACATCCCGATACTTGAAATTGCTCTTAATGGATTTGGGCTTTTTAAATACCTCCGAAAGATATTCTATTGCCTGTTTCACGGCTTTAAACATATAGAGGCCCGGTGTTATTTTGTAGAGAGAAATCCCTTGTCCTCTCCCTCCAATCTTTTACCTCCCAGGCATTTTCGCCTTCATTAACTAATCCCAGGTACCGTGCTTGCGCGTGGGCAACTTTGCAGAGGTATTCGACCGGCGTATCCAGTGTCCCGTGTTCCATCCATGACTTCGCCGGGCACTGCTCGCAAAGGCCTTTGAGAAAACAGCGGGCGCAGCGGGCGAGGTAATCAGGATTCTCAGCTTTCTTTTCCCGCATTTGCGGGAAAAAAGAGGTCAATGCGTCTTTGATAGAGCCGTTATTCAGGTCATATACAGTATCCGGGTGCCGGAGCGGTAGGCAGGGCTGGAAGTTGCCATAAGCATCCACACAGCCGCCGCAGCCCGCTCCACAAGAGAAGAGCTTGTCGCCCGGGGGTTTGGTGAACTTTGAGCAAAACTCCTTCATTCCCTTAATATATTGTTCTTTATCTCGCGTGAGCACACGTAAACCTTCTTCTGGTGACAGCCTCAGTCCTTTGATTTGTTGGTTTTTTGCTTCAGTGTCATGCCGGTTTCGGAAGTCAAAAAACATTGAATAGGAAGGCGGCTTTTCCATCCAGGGGATGGTGGCTGCCCAGGCTTCAAACTCTTCAATCTCGTCCTTGTTTGGCGGCAAAAGGGCACTCTTGACCACAAAAGGAACCTGCTTTTCCAACAGAAGGTTTATGCCGCGCCAGGCTGCTTTAAAAGAACCGGGAGCCCGTGTTACGGATTCATAGGTTTCCTTTTTCATGCCGTATACCGTGATCTCTATCAGTTCCAGTGGGGGAATCCGTGTAAAAAGTTCCACCAGGTACGGTGTAATTAACGTTGCATTTGTAAAGAGCAATACCTTTAGTCCCTGTTTCCTTGCAAAAAGATAGAGTTCTTCGAAGTCGCCCCTCAAAAGCGGTTCGCCGCCAGTAAAACGCACAGAGAGGCATCCCATTAAGGCTGCCTCTTTCAGGATCTCCTGTATATTGTCGGTGGAAAGTTCCTTTTCCCTGGCAGCTTGATCATCAGCCGGCTGGTTGATACAACAGTGGATGCAGTTGTTATTGCAGCGCTCGGTGAGTTCCATATCCAACCTACCAAGCAGAGGGCGGTTGTCTTTCCAGGGAGAATATTGATCTGACTTGATTTTACTGACGTAATTGCGTTTTGGCATTTTGCTATTTTCCGGTTAAGTCAACGGAACGATGTCTGCTTCGTTTAGGGTTTTCCCTGGGGGCCAAGGCCCATGGGATTAAGGACTAGGAGTCAGCGAGATTGGCGCAAGACCATCCCTTCACATCGTAATAGCATGTCCTCAATTCATTGTCGTATGGTCCGTGAATAGTGTTGGCTTGGTCTTTACAGTTGACTAGAACAGTCTCTTCAGGTCTGCTGCGAATCAGTATTTGCAGTTGAGGTATCTGCCATGCCTTTTTTTGTGTTTCGTTTTTCATAGTTTTACTTCCTTAATTTATAATTTTATTATGTATTCTAAAGATGGACTACTTGCAGTGCATCAGCCCTGGCGTGGGCAACTTTACAGAAATAGTCCACCGGTGTGTCAATTTCCCCTGTCTCAAGGTGCGAGTGAGCCGGACACCATATACAGAGATTTATTATCGGGCAGACCCGGCAAGTCTCCAGAAACTCTCTTTTATCTGATCGCATATCGTGCACTTTGAGAACAATCTTGTTAAAGGCATCAGTGATGTTTCCCTTTCTCAAGTCATAGACACAATCCGGATGCCAAAGTGAGGAGCAAAGACGAAAGAGGCCATTGTAACTTACATCAAAACTGCCGTTTCCCGCGCCACAGTGGAAGATGTGGTTGCAGGTGTTATTGGAGAACTCCGGGATGATGAGCTTATCGCACCCTTTTTCCAGCGACTGAAACCGCTCAGGGTCTGACTGCTCGAGGTTTACTATCTCCTCAGGGGAGAGTCTCTCGGATTTTATCTCCTTGTTTCTTACTGGATCGTGGTCAAAGCGCAGATGTAAAAAAGGATCAAAGCGGAAAAAATCCTTTGTCCTCTGCCTGCAGAAGCTTGCAATTTCAGGCAGCTCATGCACGTTTGAGCGAAGAGCCATGGCTTTAAAGCGCACTTTGACTCCACTTTTAAGAAGGAGATCTAGCCCCTGCATAAAAGCAGCAAATGAGCCAGGTTTCCGGGTCACTTGCTCGTAGGTCTTGGCTGTCACTCCATAAACCGAGACTTCTATATCCCTGGGCGGGTATTTTTTAAAAAGCTGGATATGTTCCTCTGTAATCAGAGCGGCATTTGTGAAAACAGAAACCAGCAAGCCCTTTCTTTTTAAGTAAAGATAAATATCCGAAAAATCCTCCCTGAGTAGAGGTTCTCCTCCTGTGATCAAACACCAGAAAGCACCCAGGGAAACGGCCTCGTCGGCTATCGCTTCTATCTCCTTTAGCGAGAGTTCCATTTTTTTTGCCGTACGATCCTCAGCCGGAAGATTTATGTAGCAGTGCCGGCAGTTGTTATTACAGCGGGCTGTAATCTCCAGGTCAAAGGAGAACAGAGTCCGCTTGACTTTCATCTTTTCCCAGAGACCAAACTTCTGTATAGGAATGGATGAGACAATAGATTTGGTTTCTTTTGTATTGTTCAATGTTTTACCTTCGAGATTAAAAAGCGCTTAAGTTTAGACGCTGAATATCGCATGGGAAGGAGAAAATTTATGCGGGAAAGGAAAGCTATCAAGAACCGCTCCGGGCCAAGACCAAAAACAATCTTTTTCCCCCTCCTTTCAACCTTTTTCACGCATCCAAAGATGTTTGTAGCAGGAATAAGCCCATCAGTATTAGGGGCATTATCCCCTTTTATCACAAAACAGCCATTCTTTTTCCCTATTACCCTGTGAACAATCAGCTTTTCAACGTTAGGGCGAATAAAGGCAACCACATCTCCAATGCCAGGTGAGCCGTCAGGCAATGGAGTAACCGTCACTATATCGCCATTCTTTATAAAAGGGGACATGCTGAATCCAGGAGCCTGAAGCCTGGACGGAACTCCTTTACTTAGCACATCCTGGAGGATTTCAACCAAATCCTTACCGGCAATAGATGGTCCCTCTCCTTTAATGCTGTTAAGTAACTTCGACAAGCATCCTCCGTTTGAGGAGCTCAGATGTAAGTCCAACAACATCTTGTTCGATCTTGCCGGACTCATCTTCAAAATCATTCCGCAATTCCACTACTACCTCTTTCAAGTTCCTTTTGCCATCCAGCCTGTCCCAGATGGCCCTTCCTGTCTCATTCAGTGTAAAAAGGTCATCTTCCATATCCCCAATTCCGGATGTCAGGGGCACAATAATGAGTTCCCCCTCTATCTCCCTGGCAACCACATTGTCTGATGGGGTGTAGATTGCTCCAAGGTTTAGCTTTTCTTCCATAGTTATCTCCTTATAATTTAATTTTGTGTTTTGGCATTTAGGATTTCCCTAAGTATTCCTTCTTGGTTCCCAAAGCGCCAAAGGCCAAGGGATTAAGGGCTAAGAGGCGACGACAGCCACACATGTGCCACAATATTCGCTGATCCTACCGCAACTATGCGCAACGGAGTTTGCCTCGATAATAGGGGGGGATGACTTGCACCCTGATAATATGCCCTCCTCCGGATACCTTCTCACCAACACGGTTAGTTCCGGCTGTACCCATTCTTTCTTCTTCTTCTCTATATTACACCTCTTACCATATTACGAATCTACCATATCCAATTAGCCAATCACTATACTATGGCAAGGTCCATAAACCCTCTATTCTCTCATGGTTCCTAAAGCGCCAAAGGCCAGGGGATTAAGGGCTAAGAGGGGGAGGAGAGTTGGCACCACCCGCACGCAACACCGGCATCAAGGTTGATGCAGTTCTGAAAGTGATCGTTCGCGGCCTCGTACCCGGCGCTAAACTGCTTGCAGGTCGCTAATATGCCCTCCTCCGGTTTCCTTCTCACCAGCACGGTTAGTTCCGGATGTACCCATAGTTTGTTTTTATTATTCATCTTAACCTAACACCTCCTAATCCGGATAAACCGGGATCTTTTTCTTTCTGTCTTTGCAGTCGCCAAGCGCTTCCCCATCCATTCATCCGCTTATCAACTCATCAGCGATTAAATCCACAACCTCAGCACTCTTACTAAATTTAAGAACATAGCAAGGCACCTCACGCGTCATCTTTTCTACCAGACTTAGCGTTTTATCCCACCAGTCTGTGGTCTCAAAAGGCTTTATCAGACATGCCAGCAGCCTCCTGGTGATCTCTTTCCTGTCGTCAACAGGGATGATCCTATTCTCGGGCGCCTGCTCCAGGAACATTATTGCATTAAGCGGTGCTGAGGAAGGCGATACATCCGGTACATCGCCATGACTCCACGTGCCGTGTATTCTGAATCCATTCTCATTCTTCCGCACGATCATCCGGTCATCACAAAGGATCTCCGCCCTGTCACGCAGCATAGTAGCCATAGTGGACTTGCCCGCATCCGAATGCCCAACAAAGAGAAGACCGTTACCATTTAGGATCACACCGCTGGAATGCAAGTAGCACCCTTCCCGGTCAGCCAGAACCCGGGCCAGCAGGATCTGGTCAGTAGGGAAGAGAGTCAGTGAGTGCAAATCGCCTTTGAGGAAGCTGTCCTCCCTTGTCTGGTCATTATATATCCTGACTCTGGTATGGTTATTGTTGAAAACAGCCACCCTGTGTATGCTCTCATCGCCCAGAGTAGGAGAGATGCCTGTATATATCCAGGAATCACCCTTCTTGTAGATTGCCCATGGCGGCTTGCGATAGACTTCTTTTCCTAAATTCTGTCCGTTCAGAACAGGCAGGCCAAAGTGATGCCGGATGCTGATTGTGTCTTTACCCGGTCCGTCTACCTCAAAAAGCTTGAACTTAGGATGGAAGGTAGCATCTGTCATAGGAAGGTCAGAATCAACCTTGAGGGTGATCCCGGCGCATTTGTAATAACGGCGGTGTTTTTTTAGCCATTCATCCTTGAATTTTCTGTTCTCTTTTGCTGCTGCACAGAGATGTCCCACGGGCGCGGAGAAACGCCGGTGCTCTAAATAACCGTAGACAGGACACCAGCGGCAGTTGCTCCTCAGATCGCACGAACCGCAGTTTTCCAGATATTCCATGCTGCCATGGACCTTATCCATCAGGGATGGAATAAACTCCTCCCAGCATTCCTCAAATCTTCCTTTCCTCAGGTCATAGAGCATGGCGGGGTCCTTGATAAAACAGCAGAAGGCCATAAAACCGTATGGGTCTATGTGAAAATCGCGCCTGTTGGCAATGCAGGTGGCGAAGAGGCGATCATCCTGTGAATGGAGATATGTGTGTTCTTGTTCTGTGTCCATCCACTCCTCGTAGGATAAATCGGGCTTATCGAGTTCCACAACTTCCCGGGGAGAGAGCCGCTGACGTTTTATCTCCTGATTTTTTGCCTTATCGCCGGATGCCGAAAGATAGAGCCAGGGTGCGCCGCATCGCCAGTGCGGACTCAGGGACTGAGCCAGTGTCTGCATCTGGTCCCACTGAAAATAATTGTCCCGCATGGGGATGAGCTGAACGGTGAAGCCTGCACCTGCCTCTTTGAGGTAGTTAAAGCCCTGAATCGCAGCTTCGAAGGAGCCTGGATTCCGGGTGATGTGGTCATGTATGTCTGCTGTTGCGCCGTAGAGCACAACTAGCTTAGATCCCTTTCTTTTCATAAATTGGGCGATTTTGGGTGTAATAAGGGTACCATTGGTGTTGATAGTGTAAGACATTGATTTGCTTGTGATATAGTCGAATATCTCGGTAAAATCCGGCCTCAGCATAGGTTCGCCGCCTGAGATAGTCCAGCGGCGGCAGCCCATATTTCTGGATTCATCCACAAGAGTTTTTATCTCCTCCAGAGAGAGTTCCCGCTCTTTTTCCTCGGCGTCGGGCGCAATCCTCAACCAGCAGTGCCGGCAGTTATTGTTACACCGGTATGTGAGATCAAGGCTCCCTTCTAATGGGAGGCGGGGAATATCAATTAATTTCACATTTACCCCGCTGCAAGATAATCAAGTTTTGATAAAAACATCCAATGGGTATAACAGCAAATTTTATGCCAGTTTTCTAATAGAATAAAAAACTACCATCATAAAGAAGGCTTTGAATTATAAAACGACACTAATTTTTGTTATGTGCTAGATTTAAAAAGATTTACAATTTATGCATATAACACATATTTAGGAGTACTTCCTTCCCTTTTGTCTTTTTTCTGTAACCTTATTCTAAAATTATGGAATTATTTCTATAGATTATTGATTTTTCTCCATCTTATGCCTCCTACCCGGATAAACCGTGATCTAGTTCCCGCTTGCGGCTTTCTTAAGGATACCCTGCTGCAAGATAATCAAGTTTTGATAAAATTATCCGATGGGTATAACAGCAATTTTTATGCCAGTGTTCTAATAGAATAAGAAATTACCATCATAAAGAAAGCTTCAATTTATTAAATAATGTTCTTAGTAAGAATTCCATGGGCTTGGCAATCCGCCGCAAATAAGCAATAAATACTTTTGGTGAATCTATTGGAAGATTGTGCCTCCAGGCCGCCCAATCAAAAGGGGGGAAAATCCTAGAAAGGAGTATTTTTGCTTTATTTAGAAACCTTCTTCCCGAGAGTAAAAGAAATATAGCAATGGCAAATGAAGGAGTATTGAGGTTTGAGTCTCTGGACAATATCTTTTCTTCAGGCCATAAGGATACAAGTATTTTTTTTTCGGTTTTCCCTAATTTAAACCTATACAAAATATCTTTGGAAATTGTATCCGGCCAAAAACGATTAACTAAATGAAGCCCATAATAAACAGGAGCGCGAATTTCTTCTTTCCGGCAGATATAGAGAATTTTATTCCAGTTTATTTCCTCTTTCAATGCTAACTCTGCAATATCAGTTAACAAGATTAATTTGCAGTAACCATCCCCAAGTGCATGAAGGCACAGGATGCATAATTCATATTCAGAAGAAAAAATCTGCGTGCTAACTCCCTCGATGTCGATCCTCTGAGTACATTCCCATATGTCATGGTCCAAGCTCATAGGTATTTCAATGCCAGGATAATTAAAATGAGTATCAAGCATCAGCCTTTCTTTTCTTAAATGTGTTGCTAAAGGCCATCCTGATTTTCTCATTTTAAGATTCGGGAATGAGCTTGCATAACCCTCCGGCCTAAAGCCTAATTTTTCGCTGGTCTTCTTAAACTGCGGCCAATCTGAAGGATGAATGAAAAAATCTATATCTGTAAAATATCTGAGACCAATATCCTTATACAGAGTTATTGCCAGGTGTGTGCCTTTGCTAAGAGCAGCTTTCAAGTGCAGGTCATTAATCTTTTTTAGGAACGGCTTAAGTTTCGTGTAAAGATAAATATTACGGGCCTTGTTTCTAAGATACATACTCCTGAGGTTCTCGATAGCCAATTCAGAGATTTTATCCTGATATTTTCTTAAATTGCGATATAAAAGGGGAGAGACCTTTTCATCTGCTGCTTTTTTGATGAGCATATTCCAGTTTACATCCGCATCTAAAAGATTTTTTATCTCAGACAAATCTTTAGAATTTGGATTGAGCCGGGAACAGAGGATTATCAACTTATCAATCATTTGAAAACCGAGATTTAAATATATACACCTGAATTATTCAAAATACTAACACGGGGACATCATACTTAATTAATATTAAATGATATTTAATCCTTACTTCAAAATCTTTTTCAGCTTTGAATTTCAATCTAAGTGAGAATTTTCTTCTTCAAATTCGGTCATATATATAGACTGCGATAAAATAAATGTTTAGAAAATGCCAAGAATAGCTCGTGTTGTCATCCCTGGAATTCCCCATCATATCATTCAAAGAGGAAATCGTCGTCAAAATGTGTTCTTTTCCGATGCTGATAAGCAATTTTACCTTATGAATTTAGACAAATATGCAAAAAAAACTGGGATCAGATTTTGGGCCTATTGTTTGATGGATAATCATGTGCACTTTATTGCAATCCCAAAAAATCTTAATAGTTTTGCTAGGGGATTTGGAGAAGCTCACCGTATGTATTCTCGGATGGTAAACTTTCGAGAGGGTTGGAGAGGATATCTTTGGCAGGGCAGATTTTCATCTTTTCCTTTAGATGAAGCACACTTGTATTCGGCTATACGATATGTTGAACGTAATCCTGTAAGAGCAGGATTATTAGAAATGCCTGAAGATTATCCCTGGTCAAGTGCAAAATCCCATGTTCAGAAAACAGAACATTATTTATTGGACCCAAATTATTTTATTCAAGAAATACCTGATTGGTCCAAATATCTTAGTAAGCCAACGCAGAAGGAATTGATTGAAGATTTTCGTCGGTATTCTCGTACAGGAAGGCCAATGGGAAATACTGACTTTATAACGCAGCTTGAAGCCATAACAGGAAGGTGCCTAAAGAAAAAAAAGCCAGGGCCAAAAAAGAAGAGATAAGTATGATGTCCCCCGAATGTCTCAAAGAGATTTGCTCATGACCACCCGCCTGTAACCATAAGCGAGCGTCTCCTTCTCCAACTGCTCTTTCATGGCGGGGATCGTCTTATTCATGAAGCCTAGTTTGCGGTAGAGACTTATAGCTTGATATCTATCTAAGCGAACAATCAACCACAGTTCTTCTGCACCTTCATCCCTGGCTTTTTCTATCACTCTGCTGCATAACGATTCTCCAATACCCATACCACGATATAGGAACATTGCTGTTAAACTGAAGAGCCAGTATCCCGCATATGGCTGATTTCCTTCAGGTCGTCTCACCAACTGGACAAAGCCAATGACCCGTTCACGCCTTTTCGCCACCCAATTAGTGACGTTTGGATTGCATCTGACTGGCGCCACATTTCCGCCGGGATTGAGCCAATGATGGACTTTCCGCATGTCCTTTTCATCTGCCTCTTTTAGCTCGTAGCGAGCTCGAAACGCTCGTACAAACATTCTGTAGACGTAAAAGCCTTGCATATTCGTTATACATGATCTTGCTATTCTTTTTGCAAATGCGAGAAAACGCTCAACGATTCCCCTTCTCATAGCTTGCTCACTTCCCTCAATTTGACACAATTGAAATAGTCATTCCAATCCGGCCAAGGGATTAAGGGCTAAGAGGCGAGCCAGTCAGTGCAATAAATTCCACAGTTAAACACGAGACAATTGACGTAACTATTGTCTGAGCTGCTCCCCACGCCACTATACTTACATGCCGCTAATATGCCCTCCTCCGGATTCCTTCTCACAAGCACGGTTAGTTCCGGCTGTAACCATTTTTTCTTCTTTTTCTCCATCTTAGATCATCACCCCCTAACATATTGCTAATCTACGATACCCGATGACTGGCATCAACTATTTATTCCTTTTTTCTTAGAAATACACCGACATACCGCTGGGGAACACAATTGCTAACGCGATTGTTGCCGTAATCACCATTTCAGCCAGGAGCAAGTTGTGTGAGGTTGGATCTTTTTCCAAAGTTCCAAGTAAATTCATAAGATCAAGATTGGACGAGTGAGGAGCACTGTCCACAACCAGTATTATTATCACATAAGTTATGACCGTCATCTGGTCCCGACGTCTTAGTATAATCCTTACAGTTAGCCAACACATTCTCCTCCGCCTTACTGCGGATCAATACCTGCAATTGGGGTCTTTCCCATGTTTTTTTCATAACAACCTCCTTAAATTAAATGACGATCTCTATTTTCTCCTTATCAAGCCCTTTGCCCAAACATGATTAGCATGATCGATTATAAGTCTTTTTAACAAATAGGGATACGTCTTATGTTTAGGACATGATTTGCTTAACCTGGGCTTGGGATAGATGGCTTCACGTCCCATAAGCCGCACATGTCTCTATCCAAACGGGAATGTTGAATTCGTCTTTCAGTGTTGAATAATTCTCCCCCTTTAGATCATCCCCATACCGGTCAAAAGAGTTCTTTGGCAGCAATACCAAGTCTATTTTGATCCCTTTTTTTTCAAGTTGACCTAAGGCTTTCTTGATCGCTTTTCGATAATCGCTCACCATCAAGAGTCCGCTGCATATTATGTTTCCACGGTAGGTGTGGTTCTTTACCATAAAGGCAAAATGCTCGTTGGGTGTAAATGGATTCCAGTCTACCAATATTCTTTTTGCCTTTTTATATGCCGCTTCCGAAAGGAGCCAAACAATATTCTGGAATTTCGCATGACAGGTCTTTTGCATTAGAGGATAGGGATTGAACATAAGGGGAGATGACAGATCTGTTTTTAGTGATAGCTCAATTTTATATTTTTTCCTCATCTCGATAAGAAATGAGCTTAGTTCATGGTAATCAACATCCAGCATTTTCTTCATCTCAGGAGAGGCCTTGAAACTGTATCCGGGAGGATAGAGGATTATGTGTTTGGTCCAGGCCATGAGAACCTTTATGGTATTCTCAATGTCGGAATAACCAACCAGAGAAGGTAATGGGACAATGACTCCCTCGATAACAAAACCGCTCATGCTCAGATGATAAAAGGACTCATAGGCTATTTTGTATTGCTTCTGCCCGAGGTTGAAAATCTTGCACCAGAACTCCGGATTGTCAGAATGATAGGAGATGGAAAGTTTCATAGGCTTAAAAGGAACGAGTTTCTCAATGAAATCCTTTGTGAGCATGGTACCATTTGTATTTATTTGGATGGCGCTGTGTGGTGCTTTTTCTTTTATGAGCTGTAATATCTCAAAGATGTCTGGATGAAGCAGCGCTTCTCCTTCCGATATTCTTCCGGGGAGACTATCTCCCAATCTGATTTCGCCGCACTTGGGGTCCAGAATCGAGATGCCCTTTTTCACGTCTTCCAGAGGACGAAATCCTTCCCGATAGATTGGAAAGGGGTTCATATTGTTGGAGCAAAAGATGCATTTGGCATTGCAAACAGACGATATAGGCAACTGATTTATGGATGCTCCCCCTAAAGCAAGCGTCTCGTACATGTATTTACTCAAAGTAAGGTCCTTCATTTCTTTCACCATAACAGCTCAGGATATTGTAATAGTTTACCTGTCCGTAAACCCTGCCTTTCCTCACGGTTCCCAAAGTGCCAAAGGCCAAGGGATTAAGGGTTAGGAGTTCTGCTGGGCCGAACACATTTCAGTGCAGCTACTCCACGGTTGTCCGCACCCCCAGTAATTTTCATTTGGGCTCAATCCTCCAAACTTGGTTAACCCCTTACATGTTAGTAATATCCCTTCCTCCGGTTTCTTTCTCACAAGCACTATTAGCTCCGGCTGTACCCATAGTTTGTTTTTTTTATTCATATATTATCCCTCTTAAACAAATTTAGAGAAAAAAGGATATATGTGGATATTTTGTTATAGGTAGGCTACCGCCGTTGGTAGATTTATTTACAAATTTTCTAAATACTGCTTTCTGTTTATCAATATCTATATCAGTTTGGCACTTTCCCTCTCTTGATTGGGCTTGATAAGAAACTTTCTTTGCTGTATTTTTTCTCGCATTTAATATTGTAGTATCAAATTTTGTGCCAATTCTCATGTTTTGTTTGTAAATTTTAGTTAATTTGTTTAACTAGAGAGATTTAGACTTCAAATATTTCTTTTTATATCGATATTTCATCTCTTTTGTTACTTTCTTACCATTAAATTATGGGTTTTTTTCCATAGAATATGGTTTTTTTCTCCAGACAATGGGGAGGGGCTCAAATTATCCAGTCTTTATTACTAACTGAAGGGATGCAGTTGCAATTATTTATCTGCTAATTTTATAAATTCTTTTGTTTTTTCAATAAAAGGAGGATAAAGCGTGAAAGCATCTTCTATAAATTTAGTTATTTTATCCCATTTGATATCCAAGTATTCATGGGCCAAAATATTTCTCAACTCAGCAAACTGGGAAAACCTTTTTGCTGTATCTTCTTCCAGGAATCCTATTGTAAAACGAAGTAAAGTTTCCCTGTAGGTTTGAGGAATTTCCTTTTTACCAGAAGCTAGGACTATTTTTGAAATATCTATTGCTGACATTACTAGATTCTCTGCCCATCTTTCCACATTCCTTCTTTTATCATTATCCTCTATATATTCCTGTCTGGTTAATCTTTTAAACTTTTTTATATCTGCAAATTCATTTTCCAGAAATCTAATATGAATTCTTAAAACAGATTTATCCTCTTCAGAAATAGACTTGGCTCTTTCGGCAATTTCATAGAATTCCTTTGTATAATTCCACCAGTCTACAGCTTCATAATGGGTTTTAATTAAAAGGTTAATATACAGTTTTCTATCTTTCATGCATATATTAATACCTGAATTAATTACTGAAAAGAGTAAAGATGGACTGGCACGATTTAATACTAAAAAATCAACCTTATTTGATTCCAGGATTTTCTCTAAATCTCCCCATATTTCGTGTTCTTCTGGGTATTCCCTGTCAGTTTCTAATTCACAATACTGATAGGGTTTGAAATAGACAGCAATATCCCAATCTGAAAATGACCTTTGGTTTCCTTTAGATATTGAGCCAAAAACAAATGCTAAAATCACAGAATCTTTCTCTTTAAAATACTCCTTAAGCTGCTCGATTTTTTTCTGCTGACTACTCATATTTTAAGAATACTTTAAAACCAAAACATGTTCAACAAATTTAAAGAAAAAAGGATATATGGGGATATTTTGTTACTGGAATGCTAATACGACATCTGAAGGGGTATGAAACCATGCTTCTTTATGCAATCTTGTCTTCAAACTGGTCTAACAGATTTTTCATCAGGGTATTATAGCCCTTTATTTTACTATAAATAAGCTTGGCCACTTCTTCTTTATATGTATAAGAGGTATCGTTTCCACTATCGGTCATTTCCAAGCATCTAACAGTTTCTTCCTCCGTCAAAAATCCTAACGAAAAAATCTCTTTGAAGCAAGCTTTAGGAGAATTCGAGACGATACCTTCCTTTTCTTTAAGATATTCCTTTAAGAACTTCCATAATGCTTCAAAAGTATATTCAAACCGCTGGATGGTAGCATCTCTTATAATCATTGAAAATGGTTCTTTCAAAATATCCCCAAGTGTTTTTAGGGCATTAAAGGCGTCCTGATATTTCAGTCTTATTCTTTCCATACAACTGCTTCTTTTAGAGTCTCTTTTTTAAAACTTTCCGAAACTCCGGAAAAATCCACTATTTCGACTTTATATGGAATATTTAGGTTCTCCACATTCGTTTTAAGAATAGTGATTTTTTTTTCATCAAATTTTCCATAAGGTATGATACCAATATCCACATCAGATGAAATATAATTATCCCCTCTTGCACGAGAACCAAAAAGGACTATCTTCACATTATCATTTTTTAAAAAGTCTATTATCACCTTTTTCAATTTCAAGATATATTTATTTTCTGACACTTCCCTATTTTCAATCATTGTCTCACCCATAAGAAACCCGCCGATATTCATCAATGCGGAAGGTGCTTTCCTTATTTTTATTTGAATGATATCAAGAACTATTTGCAAAATCAAAAACCATTCCATGCTTTAGGTCAATCCTTCGGTTGAGATCGCCACGTTGCTTGGCTCCTCACGATGACACGGGAAATCGTAAGGGGCAATAAGGTGGCATTGTTTTTTGCCTGAATGCCTTTTTTTATTGATAGAGAAACGGAAGTCTGCAGTGCGGAATAAGGCTTAAGAGAGACGTTCGAGAGAGCAGAGATCTGATCAGTCTCTGACAATTTCCTTTATTTTGTTTACTAAAGATTTGGGATCTATAGGTTTTACAAAAAATCCTGCTACATTGTATTCTGAAACTTTTTGTCTAATTTGAGGCTCATCATAACTTGTTATTATTAATACGGGAGTACTCATGGACTATTCTTGCCGTGTTGACACATTTCTCATTCATTGATATCCTGTTCCACTGATAACTTAATTTGTGTTGTGTGCCTCAAGGATAAATAAATCATGCAGGATGTCCTGATAACAGGAGCAAACGGTTTCATCGGATCGAACCTCTGCCGTTATTTTTTAGGCAAGGGTCATAGCGTCTATGGTTTGGTCCGAAAGACCTCCGACCTCCATTTCCTGGAAGGGCAAAACGTCCATTTAATCTACGGCGATCTTAATGATGTGGATAAGATCGAATGGCCTAAAAATTTGGACGTCTTGATCCATTGTGCTTCTGTTGTATCTGATGCTGCTGATGATGAATGTTGTGAATTAAATATCTACAACAGCACGATCAATCTTGTTCGTCACATCAAGGAAAATGGTGTCGATCTCAAGAAATTCATATTTATGTCCTCAGCCCTTGTTTTGGGATATAGAAAACTCAACATCTCAGAAGCAAATCCAGGGATGTCTGCCGACCATCTTCCTTATGTGAGATGCAAGAAAAAAACTGAGGATAATTTGCTTAATATGTTTAACACGAACAATTTCCCGGTTGTCATCCTGAGACCTGCCGATGTTTTCGGGCCCAATGACAGGATCACATGCATGCATCTCCTGAAAGGAATCGATGATCGCGTGCCCGTCATCGTCGGGGGCGGCAAATGGATCTTTCCCTACTGCTATGTTGACAACTTGTGCCAGGCCACTTACTTGGCATGCCATTCAAAAAATAGCGAGGGCAAGACCTACACGATTACCAACGGTACCGATGTGACCTGGAAGGAGTTTCTGTCCTTCTGCCAGAAGAAACTTAATAAAAAACAATGGATTTATATCCCTTCTTTTTTTCCGTATGTTGTGGCTTTTGGCATGAAAATCATTCAATGGACCGTTCCTTCCTATAAGTCACCGTTAACGCATTATCGGATTAAAAGAGTCACTTCTCACACAAACTATGACATCTCAAAAACCATAGAAGATCTGAATTATGTCCCGGAAAATGACATAGAAAAGCAATTCAGCGCAATCGTGGATTGGTACCTGGCCGAAAAAGAAGCAGGGTACATTAAATGATCCCGGATGTTTTAACAGACATTTCTCCTTATTCGTGGTTGCTCGTTATCTATGCTATCGGTTTTGCATTAATCTCTTCCTTTTTCCATTACAGTAACCTTTTGAAGAAACAGACGGATGATTTTAAGGCATTTATCCGTTACTTCGTTTCTTTTTTTGTGCTGCTTTTTGCCATTCCGTTTGTTTTTATCCTATTCTCTTTTCCTCAACCTCTGGTAACTCTCAGAGATCTAGGACTTCAGTTAGGAAAAGCTAAACTGGGCATGCTGATCATTCTGATCGGAATCCCTATAACAGCCGTCCTGACATACATCTCGACCAAAGATCCTGCACTCAAGAAACAGTACCCGTTTTCTAAAAAAGCATGCGAAAATCCCAGGAAATTTGTCCTGTATGAAATATCCTATCTGATTTTTTACTATTTGACATGGGAGTTCACATTCAGGGGAGTCCTTCTCTTCTCGTTGATCGAATTGATAGGGGCAAACTCCACAGGAATAATCGCTGCCATTTTAATCCAATCAATTATCGCGACTGTGTATCATTTAGGACATCCTCACATTGAAATTCTTGGTGCGCTTTTGGGAAGCGTCATTTTTGGAATAATAGCCTACTCCACTCATTCTATCCTCTACACGATTTTCCTGCATGCCCTTATCGGCATCTTGAATGATACATTCATTTATTTTCGGTATCACAAAAACATCCAGAGGCTCTGAACCTTTTTATGAAAATTCTTGTTACCGGTGCCACAGGTTTTGTCGGGAATGTCTTGTTGAGAGCGCTGTCGAGGACCTTTCCGGAGGCACAAATCTCTATTTTTGTCCTGCCGGATGATCCATTCAAGCACTCCCTATCCGAGCTAAAAGGACTGCGTGCCTTAGAAGGAGACATTACGGATGGAGAAGATGTATCAAATGCTGTCCAAGGCCATACCCATGTGATTCATCTCGCCGGTCTTATTTCCTACTACAAAAATGATAAAAAAAAACTGATGGATGTTAATGCAACAGGAGTGCAGAACATAGTCGGCGCGTGCCTCGAACATCGGGTTCTTAAGCTCATTCAGATATCGTCTGTCGGGGCCTGTGGATTCTATAAAGACGGAAGATTGGCGGATGAAGAGACGTCTTTTAACTGGCCAGGGAATTTTCACTATATGGTGTCAAAACATGAAGGACATAAGATCGGAGAACGAGCCTGTAAAGAGCAGGGGCTTCCAACGGTGATTCTCCTTCCTGCGTCCATCATGGGACCGGGAGACCCCAACATAGCGACTCCTCATAACCAGTTGTATGACAGAATCTACAAAAGGGGGCTTTTGGGTTGTTTTTCCGGAGGATTGGCTGTCGTCGATGTGCGGGATCTTGTGGATATAATCCTAAAAGCTCTAAAATCCCACATCCGTTGTGACAAATATCTTGTCACCGGTGCCAATGTTAAATATTCCGATGTTGTGAAAGCTATAGCAAAACATGCAAATAAAAGGATCTACCCTTTTCCTGTGCCTGCGTTTTTGTTGAGTGTTGGAGGTGGATTTCTGGAATTTGTCGGGAAGTTTACCAAACGGAAGCCGTTGCTAACCTATGCCTACGGCAAACTAAGTGGATGGACTGTGTATTACTCGAATGAAAAAAGCAAAAAAGAATTCGATCATGAATACAGGTCGTTCGAAAAGACTGTTGAGGATAGCTGCAAGTACTTCGAGGATAATTTTCTGGATTAATTCGGGTCTTCTCCCCTGATCTTTATCAGTTTTAAAGCCAAAACAAAACTGAAGATTCCCCAAATATATCCCGCGATAGGATCCACAGCATGGTGAAGAGTCATATAGACAGTGGAAAATCCTATCCCTATTGCAAAGGGGAGGATGGTATATCCCACTTTCTTATCATACCGCAGCGCCGATAACGCCCAGACAAGGGCACCGGCCACGTGCGAGGAAGGGAAAGCGCCGCACGCAATTCCTCCTTTGGCCTGGATGATCCTGTTGAGTTCCACAAACAAAAATCCGGTGTGTTCTTTAACATGAAGGCCTTCCAGCAAGGGTGCAGGTTTTGCACCAAGAGCGGGTAGAAAATAGAAGAGGAGAAAATTGCTCATATACGTGAAAGTTGCCAAGGAATAGATGGCGAACGAAACTTCCTTTTTTTTCCTTATGTAAAAAATCAGTGGGACCAAAAGGAAAAAAGTATAATAAGCCGCATAAATAAAGTTCATCAGCTCATTGAGCCATGGATTATACAGGCTTTGGAGCCACACGGTCGGGTGGACCCCGAATATAAGCTTATCCCAGCGGACAAGAGTGTCTGTAAGCCAGTAAGACCCAAAAATTATTGGCTGTAAAATGGCCAATTCTTCCCATGCGTACAGAATAATCACTATCGGATAAAATGTCCGAAGGATGGAAAAAAGTTTTTTTTCGGAATGTTTTTCGCCGAGGCGCACGATTTCCAGAATCCCGATGATAAAACCAGCGTGAATAACGATATGAAGAGGCCAGTTGTCGACGGTTTTGTGAAAAAAGATCAGGAGCACGCCGATCAACCCCATGTAGACCGTGCAGTTGATATCCATCAACCGGAAACGAACATCGGAATAACGCGTGTTCCAAGCTTTTGATATTATATTGTTATCTCTCATTTTTCTTGAGGAGTATTTTAACAGAGATAGTAAGACTTTTATGGAGTTTTTTCCCGTAATGGATGAAATTCAGAGGATATTAAAAATAGACTTGCCTCAGGATGGTTTAATCCAAGAGGCCTTTTTCCTTCAGGTATCGCTCTGTTACGATGAGGAACTCTTTTGCTTCATTAATTGCCTTTAGAGCATCTTCTTTTTCAATCAATGTGAATATGCCATAATCTCCGTTTTCACGCTCATTCTTTAAATTTTTTAAATATCTACCGAATTTTTTATCAAATCTGCCCTCTTTAATAAAATAAAATCCAAAAAGCTGCCTCACGCCTGAATGGCTTTCGGCTTTGATTCCCAAACTTAAAAGGAGAACTTGAACACAATGAAAAACAGCGTAGTAAGCTCGCGAAATCGCATCATCATACTTATCGTGCTTGAACAAGATTTTTGCAGAATCGAGTTTATCTCTTGAAACATCTAAATAACCTGAAATTACCTCTTTATTAATCTTATGCAATCTTTTTGCCCTCTTTTAAGACATCTTCAATGAATGGTGTGGCAAGAAGTTTCATTTTCTCGAAATGATCTTTTGTGAATATCTTCAAGGAGATATCAGCTCCAGTCTTACAGAAGACATCAACCGCAAGATCATAGAGTTTGTCTTTAATGGTTTTATCTTCGGTGACAATCAGCAAATCATAATCTGAATCGGGCCGGAAAGTTTGTCTTGCTCTAGATCCAAAAAGATATATAGAAACGACTCTTTTATCGAACTCTTTTGCCCCATCTAAAAACATATTTAAAGGTGAATCTAGTATTTTTCCCTTCATTTGCTTTCTATTGATTTCATATTACCTAAAAAATAGAAATTAATCTAGCCTGATTATTCATAAAAAATGCCGATGCCAATCCGTCCTACCCTTACATTAACGGATTGGCTTGAAAATGTTTTTGTTGTCATTTGCAACAATATCAGGATAATATTCTGATGTTGCTGGAATAATAAGAAATATCAGCATTTTTTTGAATAATTCAGGCTATTTGTTTGATAGCGAATATCAAGAGGAGGTGGCGATGATCAAGCGAATTCGATTTTTGTCCATAATTACGTTTGGCATTCTGCTGGTCGGGTCGTCCCTTTTTGCCGCCATGTTCAGCACACAAGAATATGCGTCTCGGCGTGCACGGTTGATGGAAAAGATTCCCGACGGTGTGGTGATCATCCTTGGAGCAAAGCCTCGGGTAGATTATAACGAATATTATCAGAACAACGATTTTTTGTATTTCACTGGAGTCGAGGTTCCCGATGCCATCCTCATCATAGACGGCGTCCGTAAGGAAAGCATCCTTTTTTACACCATTGCGGAAAGGGGGGCTCGAAACCACGGAATCAGCCTGGACTATGTCCAAAAGCCAAGCGAGGTCACCGGGATTCAAAAGATCTATCCAAGGGAGAATTTTTCCAGCTATCTGAACCGTCTGGCAGATGGATCTTGCGTATTTTACACATCGTTTAAACCGGAGGAGCTCATGCGGGAATGCAGTCGAGAAAAGCTCCGCACTCTCCAGAACAACATGGTTTTTGACAACTGGGATGGCCGGCCGACTCGGGAGCTGCAGTTTGTGAAACTTGTTCGTGAACGTTTCCCACAGGTTGAAGTGCGTGACTGTTCGCAGATGATCTGGAATTTGCGTATAATCAAATCCCCGGCTGAGATCGAAGTTTTGCGTAAGGCTGGGAAGATCGCGGTGAAAGCCCACAATGAAGTTATCAAGGCCACGCGGCCAGGGATGTACGAATATGAATTGGCTGCTTTATACGAATACATTGTCAAAAAGGAAGGGGCTCAGGACCTGGCCTATTACATGATTATCTGTTCTGGTGAGAATCATCCATACCTGCACTATTACAAACACGACAGGCTGCTCGAGGATGGAGATTTCCTGGTTATCGATGTCGGACCGGATTTGGGCTATTACGATATCGACATCACCGTTTCCTATCCTGTGAATGGCAAGTTCACTCCCAGACAAAAGGAAGTGTATGAGGCATGCAATGCTGTTCATGAGGCATGCATGAAAGTATATCGGCCTGGGCTCACGCTGGAAGAGTGTCGCCAGAAAGTGCGTGAGATTTTGGAGAAACAGGGATATGACCTCACGAAAGATTATTTTCAGCGGATGCGCGGCGGTTTTGGCCACTATGTCGGAATGGCTGTGCACGATGTCGGTGGAGGCCCGAGTGTTCTGAAACCGGGCATGGTTTTTGCCAACGAACCTCTGTGCGTGTTTCCCGATGAGGACCTGGGGGTGCGGGTGGAGGATACCATCTTGATTACCGAGGATGGCTGTGAGAACTTGACGTCCGGGATCCCTCGCACAGTAAAGGAAATCGAGGCCCAGATGAAAAAATCCGGCGTCATTCAAATCCTCAAAAAAGCCAATATTTACTGACTTTACTTCTGTATCGGGATACTTGATTAACGTCCCCGAATTACTCCTAAATAGAGCCAACCAAATAACAAATCTATTTTTTGCATTGACTACAAACTCAAGCTGAGCAATAATTTTTTGCAAGAAAAAATAAGCAAAAGAACTCTTTGCGGACTCTGATATAGAAAGGATTGTGAACTAGTTTCAGAGAGTCTTGTCTGGGAATATTGAGCCGAGTGAATATCGGATTTTGGCTAAGCCAGGCTGCAAGTCATGAGTGGTCATGCAGAAAACGCTCCGCTCATAGAACAAAACAACCAGAAGATACGGAAAAAGCTTTGGATACAGTAGACCCTACCTATAGGATTACAAGTAAGGTTGTGCCATAAACAAACGGAAAGCCATTCTGAAGATGAACCTCTTATCGATCCCATCGCAAATTTTTATTGTTCAGTCACACGAAAAATGGCCGATGGGACTGTTTTTTTCCCAGAACAGTGCATGACCCGCCAACAGGCTTTGGACTCCTACACGGTCAATCCGGCTTACGCAGCATTCGAGGAAGACGTAAAAGGGACGTTGACACCGGGCAAACTGGCCGACATCAGCGTCTTTTCCAAGGATATCATGACCATCCCCGAAGACGAGATCCTGAGCACAGAAGTCGTCTACACCATCATCGGAGGAAAGATCAAGTTCATCGGTTCAATTCGGTAGAAGCAATTTCTGTATGGCTTTCACGCTAACCCAGTAAATATCTCCTCTTCTTGTGAAGAAAAAATACTTCCCATCGGGAGAAACTATCGGGCAAAAGTCATAACCACTCGTGTTGAAGGCCTTTCCCATATTTTTGGACTTTGTCCAGGTGCCATCTTTCCTACAAGAGCTGATATACAGGTCTCCTGTGCCGAATCCTTCTGGTCTGTCCACAGAGGTAAACAGGATATAACTTTCATCAGGAGCGATAAACGGATCATGTTCCAGATACTTTGTGTTTATCGAGGCGCCCAGGTTTTCCGGTTTTGCGTAATGTCCATCCACAAACCGGGATCTGTAGATATCGAAAGAGCCCAAACCTCCGGCCCGGTTTGAGGAAAAATAGATTGTCCCGTCTTTTGTGAGTGAAACATAATATTCATCCACATCTGAATTCACCGGAGGACCGATGTTTATTGGTTTGGACCAATCCGCATCCGTCCTTTCCACATACCAGATGTTCCAATCACTCGATCCGGCTTTTTCCTTTTTGGGCCGGGTGGATATGAAATAAAGTCTCTGGCCATCAAAAGAGAATAAAGGATCGCAGTCATTTTGAGGGCTCACAAACGGAACAGCTTGGGGAGGAGTCCATTGATTGTCCTTTCGCGTCATGAACTTCATGGTTTCACGTCCTGAAGGCTCATTCACGGAAAAGTAGAACTCTTTGCCATCAGAGGAGAATGCCGCATTAAATTC
>RCNB010000835.1_pt1 | contig 24949 bp, 24 predicted proteins | sample 2041321 | NCBI WGS metagenome assembly RCNB01 (sample SAMN09708232, study PRJNA481090) | Marine sediment metagenome, whole genome shotgun sequencing project. | reverse complement strand
CTTGATAAGGACGAATGGTATTAAATCCTTTACGGACGTAGCTAAATACTTATCGAGAAGAGAACGGTAAGAAGAAATACGTGCTAATTAGTAGCGGTGGGTAAGAAAATCTCAAAATCGTTAATTATTGCGAGACAACAGTAATGATAATTATCATCGGTTTTGTTAAAATTGTGCTATAACTTTATTTAATTATTCTAAATGGTAAAATATGTATTGTATTGATTGTGGTGCACAAATTCCAGTTGGCTCAAAATTTTGCCCTCATTGTGGTAAACAACAAATTCAAGTAGAAGCTTCTGTCAAAGATGAGAATATTAAACAAAAGATTGGTGAGATAATCGAAGAATATGATAAAAAGGAATTTGATAAAAGAGAGAGGATTTTTACATTTCTGAAGAAAATAATGGGTTGGTATCTAGCTTGGGTTTTTATACATCTGGGTGTTTTATTGATATTTTCAGATTCTATATTTGACGGAAATTATAGATTCTGGCCATTCGCTAATGGTTATGGGCTTGGTGTTTATGACATAAGGGAATTTTTTGTTTACACCATTTTTCCTTTGGCTTTTTTAATTATTTGGAGTTTGGTCACACCTATTGAACCAACTAAGTCAAAGGATATTAAACCTACTAAACCAAAGGAAAATAAACCCAATATAGTAAAGCCCATTTCCCAAGACGAAAAACCTCCATATATAAGTCGTTATCATAAAGAACTACAACTCTCTGATGGTAGAATTTTACAATTTATCAATGATTCAGAATCAACTGAAGTGAGAATAAATCATAAGAGTGCAGAAGATGGATTATACAGACTCGCAGGTGCTGAAATAGCTTATGAAATTGAAAGAGGTAGAATAAAAATGGAATACTACATTGAGAAATTTAAACAAAAAAATGGTCAAATAATAGAAGTCGGGGGTAGTAGAATTTATGGAATTTCGAAAGGAAGCCCCGTTTGGATAAATGGGAATCACAAGAGTGCAAAAGATGGATTATACAGAGGATTATACAGACTCGCAGGTGCTGAAATAGCTTATGAAATTGAAAGAGGCAGAATAAAAATGGGATACTACATTGAGAAATTTAAACAAAAAAATGGACAAATAATAGAAGTCGGGGGTAATAGAACTAATGGGATTACGAAAGGAAGCCCAGTATGGATAAATGGGAATCAAGCACCTAACGGTAAATACAAAAAGGGATGGTTTTCCACTATTGAAGTTATTAATGGACGAATTAAATAAAAACTAAATCTTGATCTCCAGAGGTTCAAAAGTGGATGTTAGAGAATAGTCATTTGGCTACTGGGAAAGAAAAACCCGAATGAATATCACTCGGGTCTCATTTGAATCTAAAAAAACATCCATAGAGCAACTTTTTCCTTAACGGAGACAAAGTCCTGCTTGATATATTTGAGATGTTTCTATGCCATAGAATCCCTTATTTGCTTGGCGAGTGTGGCAATGTCATATCCTTCTCTTACTTCAATTAATGTTCCCTGATTTTCGTTAAATAGATTTCTTTTTCTTTGATCTCTTTCTATATTCTTTATATATGCTTCATGACCACCAAAAAACTCGATTGGTTTATCATGTTGTAATCCTTGATATTCAATGCCTATTTTATGTTTAGGGAACCATATGTCGACATGTTGTCTGCCTAGCCAATCAGGTTTACCATGATGTAAAACCTTTTGATTTTCAAACACTTTTTTTAATTTATAAAAAAGTTCCGTTTCACTTATCCAAGATTCTCCAACTTTTTTTGCTCCGATACTTAACCTATAATCATTTTCTGCCTCTCTTAGTAATTCACTAGCTTTATGTTTCATGGCCAACTTAACATAGCTTTCAGATACAACTCCTTTTTTTGATTTTGCTCCACCAAATTTTATACCCTCTTCTGATTTATACCAATCCAAAACCTTTTTGCTTTTTGAGTCATGAAGAAAAAACTGATCATAATATTCGATAGAAAACTTAGATTTATACTTTTTCCCTTCAAAGGAATAATTTCTATAGAATAGTTCAAAAAAACTCTTCACACTGTATGTGCTTAGAATAGTATTAATTACTAATAAGATATTATTTTTGTTTCTTCTTCCAAATGCTGTCAATTGACTTCCTTTTGGCGCTATTTTATCGATATAATAACCATTTATGATTCCACGTTTAAGTTTGCTTTCGAAGTACATTAATTTACTAATGGCAGATTCTCTATATGTGAATTGCTGATTTATTCCATACCACTCTTCTTCTTGCAAAACAGTCCATTCTTTAAGGGCCTCTTCAATTTTATTAAGACTTATTAAAAAATCGACAAACCTTTCATACACGTACCATCTAAAATGCACATTGTAGGCTTTTTTAAATCTCAAATATTGAGTTTGAAACAAACTTAAGTTTTCCTCTTTGTAAAACTCATTCTCCAAATCTGAATATAGTTCAGTTACATATTTTGGGACATCAAGGTCAGTTTGCAAATATCTGTTATCCAATAAAATAGGATTTTTTTCAAGAAATGCTTTTTTGAAAGAATCATAGAATTCTCTGGTAGACCAATGGTTCTTATCGTATTTGGGAATAGCAATCATTATTTATACTCTTAAAAATATATCAATTTCAAACTTAACAATTTAAGTTCGATGTTTATCTGATATAAATCAATTTGCGCATACAAAGGGAGAAATGAATAATTGACCATCTCGGGTCCGTACTCACATGTAATTTTCATTTACTGGTTTTATCTAATCATTAATTATTTCTTTCTTTTTACCATCGCCCTTACTTTTGGGTTCTTGCTATTCTCCAGTACCTTCAAAGACGCCTCCAGGCTTTTCCTCTGTTCTGGTGTCATTGCTTTTAAGATTGCTTCGTATTTGTCCATCGTCCTTTGTAATTTATTTATAGGTTATAATTTTTAACATGAGTTGAAATTGACTGAAGTTACGACCATAAACACCCACACCTACGGCTCCAATTTTGGGTTTAAGAAGCTTTAAATCATTCATGGCAACTTTCTATACATTTGAAATAAAACTCCTTAAATCTATTCATTGTAATACTCCCGTTGTCTTTTCTTATCATAGGCATTTCTAACCCCATTAAAATTAGAGAATCATCCTAAATCTATCCAAGATTGTTGATAAATTGACCGTTGAATATGCATCCCCTAACAAGGGTATTTTCCTCGTTCACTGACATATGTCACGATTTTATTTATTGAATAGCATTAAATTTCATGACGAATAATACATAAATAAAGGATTTATCCTGGGGCTAGGACTGAGAAATAAACACAAAATAAATTTCATTAACTAGTTAGCTGTAATCTATGATAGACTGCAAAAATCAAAAGCCCATTCGGCCTTTTAATTGAGTATAAATCGCTAAATAGCAAGGGGTGACGGAAAGTGAGCATAATGGCAGATAAACACTATATAATCTTTAATAACTAGTTAGGGTTAATTCATGAAGTACGCAATCAATATCAATACAACTCAGGATTTTCTAGACTCAATCGAAATTTCATTAGAGGAAGTACAAAATGAAGTAAACTCATTCATTCAGCTAATTGGAAAAAAGTATTTTGAAATTTTCTCATCTGAGATAAACAGCAATGATATCTCCAGAATTCTATATTACAAAGGTATAATAGAGCCTATTTCAAATTGCACTGGGTTTAAACGTCATGTCAGAGAATATAACAATATCGAAATTGAAAGCCACTTGTTTACTGCAAAAGTGGCAAACTATCTCCTTAAAAAAGGCTATGAAGTGGAGTTAGAACCTCCAATGGAAACTAAGGACAGCCCCCATCCTGACTTGAGATTTAAGAATGAAAATCATATTGGTTACGCAGAGTGTAAAACAAGTGATATCTCAAGGTTCTATGACACTAAAAAACGGAAACAAATTGCTGACATAGTTTTCAAAAACATTCCCACCTGCGATCAAATAGATCTATACTTCACTGAAAAAATGGAACTCAATCAAATTGAATCAGCTCTTACGGACAAGGGGGTAATTCAAAGTATCCATATGTTTTACAGGAGAGGAAAGGAAAAACAAGAAAACAGGATTAAGCTAAATGAAGGGTTTAGTATTGGCGTTATTCAACAGCCAACAATAATAGGAGCCTCAGAAGATTTTCCTGAAATAACCATGTCTGTAATTCTAGAAGATAACCTAACCGGTCTAAGAATGATTGGAAACGTATTCAATAAAGGTAGACAATCGGTTAGTGTATTTAATGTAATAGATTATACCAACAAATTGAAAAGTAAAAAAGAACAAAGTTCAAAACAGGTAATAAATGGTTATCCTAATATTATTTTCTTGAGAGACTCTGACATTCTCGGTAACCCTGAAAATCATGAAGCATATATTAATTCTGAATGGTTCAATGAAAGGCACGAATATTTAAGCGGAGTTGCTTTCTATGAGACATATAAACACAGTTCAAAAGAAATAAAGGATAAACTGCGTTATTATCAAAACCCAAATGCAAAGTTTAAAGTGGAACTAATTAACCAACCCTAACAATAGCTAAAATACCTTACCTAACCGACCAAACCGATTCTACGTATTTTAGCTGGAACGTTAATTAAAAGTACAAGGTCAATAAAAATCGTGCCAATAATCGTTCCATTTCTGAGAACTGAAGCCAATAAAAAAACCTAACCAACTATTTACAAGTTAATTAGGTTAATTATATTGTGACCTCGACTGGATTACCTGGCGGTGATCCATGGAACTCCATTTTGAAAAAGAAAACCACATATCACGCTGGCGCGCGATCTTGGTTTTTTATTTGTTGATCTCTTTCGCAAATGAATTTGCAACGTTCTCAACAAATAAAAAACCCTTCGCTGCAAAGCGATTTATCTGTGACCTCGGCAAGATTGCTTTCAGCATCTTGACAAAGCTCCGCTTTGAGAATACTTCAAACAAAAAAACGCTCAAGTGAACTTGGCGTTTTTTCTTATTGAACTATTCATTCGTGACCTCGGCAAGATTCAAACTTGCAACCTCTTGAGCCGTAATCAAGTGCGCTATTCAGTTGCGCCACGAGGCCTAATTGATTAGGGCTGCAAATATATTTCTTTTTTAGAGAATAGAAAAAATAATGATAAAAAATTAAATGCCCATTTGCTCTTTAAAAGCTTCTAGAATAGGGAGTGCTTTTTCTCTGTGCTCTTCGAAGATAAAGAGTTGAACCTGAGAGGGGGAGCCCCCGTAAAATCCGGAGCGCAATCCTGATTGAAAATTGTTCTTTACCATTGAAGGTATCTCGCTGTCATCAAGGTCAATTTGCAACCTTTGTATTTCAATGAGGGATCCTGTAAATAATTTAATATGTTTTGATTGATCGTCCATAACAAAGAGTTTTCTTAAAGATACAAAAAACCCAACATTAAATCATTAAATCATTAAATCAATGAATCATTAACTAAAGGCTGTTTCTGGTAACATAATACCTCCATCCTATAAGTGCCATTTGCCACTTTTTAGCTTTGCTCATATCGACTTCTCGTCTACCCAAACTGGGAAGCATTAGTTTATTGACTTTAGCCAGAATCTTAAAAACTTGTTTTTTCATACTGACAAAAATAAAAAAACGCCTTGAATAAGGCGTTTTTTAGATTTTAACTTTTGGTTTATTTCTTGGTTGTGATCTTGATGACACCATCCTTGGCTTTTTCGCCATATTTTTCTATTGCCTTATCTCCTTTGTAAACTTCAATGGTTTCAATATCATCCGGAGAAATATCATCCATTTTCATGTTTGACTTTTCTTCTCCATCTACAATCATAAGTGGTTGCTCACCGTCTTCGCTGATGAAAACCATTTTATTATTTCCTTTATGCTTATCACCTGACACATTTACAATTACCTCAACATCGCTATCTCCTTTTTTGTGAATCTTTTTGATGAATACAGTTTGTTCCCCATCATTTGTTTCATCGATTTCAATGATCTCAATATTTTTGACTTTACTCGTATCGCCAGATTCTGATATCCAGACTTTCTCCTCCCAGTCGTTATCACCTTTGGTATTCACGATCACTTTTTTTCCATTGATCACTTTGACCTCGGTTTTATCTCCGTTTTCAGAAACCCAAACAAAATTTTCACTATGGTTTTTTGAGTGTTTGCCACTTTTATGGATAAAAACGTTATTTCCGTCCCCATCACTTTCTGAGCTAACGAATACATTGTGATCTTCCATACCCTCTAAATTCCCTACAGCCAAGGCTCCTTTGTCATCAAATTTAATGCTGATGGGTTTGATAGGAGCGGAGCCCATTTGTTCAATCTGAGTCTTATTATTTTGTTTATTGGAAACGGATACCTGAATGGCTACGATCTCATTTTTGTCGTTGTATTTTAATTTTTTGTATTGTAGCGTAATGCCTTTTTTAAGTAATGAGGTTTTTAATTCTTGAAGATCACTTTTTTGAAAATCTTTGGTGATTACTTCTATCTCAAGTTCTGCGAGCATTTCATATTTGTCAACCTTTTTTTGCTGCGCGATGACTTTGGTGTTGAAGCTAAATACAAAAGCGATTAGGGCCGGAATGATGAACATAAATTTGAAGTACATCATATTGCCTGATTTGTTCTTGTGTAACATATTGATTCTTTTTTTAATTAATGAGTTATAGAAATTACTTGTTAATGCCAATGAATAATTTGGGGTTACGGTTTTTAACAACAAATACTGATAGGATTCTTTGGTCTTAAGGTCTTGTTGCGCTCCCTGATCAGCAATGAATTCAAGATTTTTTTGAATTTCTTTGTGATACAACCAGGCCAGTGGGTTGAACCAGTTGAATATGATTAATAATTGTGAGAGCAGTATATCAACACTGTGGAACTGTGAAGCATGCACTTTTTCATGCTCAATAATCTGATCCAGCTCCTGTTTACTAAAACCGTTTTTTGGATAAATGATATAGTTAAAAAATGAAAAAGGGCTGATGGAATTATTCGCCTCAATTAAAATATAGCCATTTCGTTTCTTTTTGGGATATTGTGTGATAAACCTGATAAGCGACCCAAGTTGCACTAGGAATCGGATCGCGAAAAACAAAGAGCCCAGACTATAAACGCCTAGAAGTATTGAATTCAAGCTTAAATTGAATGGCTTTCCAGAACTGGTCGGATCAGATATATTAACCGCTGTCTGACTAACAAAAGTACCCTCTACAGTTATATATTCAGGGATGATAATAAAAGGTATTACAATTGCCGAGATTATACCTAAGACAAAAAACACCCTGATGCTGTTGAAAAAAGTTTCTTTTTCAAGAAAAAGTTTGTAAAACATATAGAACAAACCAAGAATAGCCGAGAATTTGATAAAATATTCCATGATGTTTAAGATTTATTTTTTTGATTCTTTTCAATAATCGAAATGATCTCTTTCAATTCACTGACGCTGATTTTTTCTTCTTTGGCGAAAAAGGAAACCACATTCTTATAGGAGTCTTCAAAATAATGTTGAATGGTTTTGTGCATAAAGGTCTTTTTATATTCCTCTTTGCTGATCGCAGGATAATACTGATGAGTTTTGCCAAAGGCGTTATATTTGATAAAACCTTTTTCCTCCATGTTGCGAACTACGGTAGAGATGGTGTTATAATGGGGTTTTGGATCAGGTAAATCGGCAACGATTTCCTTGACAAAGGCCTTCTTAAGTTTCCATAAGACCCTCATGATCTCTTCTTCCTTATTGGTGAGTTTCTCCATGTTGATTTTTTTCTGAGTCAAATATAAACTAATAGTATAGTTGTATAACTATAAATATAGTTATTTAACAAAAAATTAATAAAATGATGGGAGATGGGAGATGGGAAATCACATATTACATTAAATCATTAAATCATTAAATCATTAAATCATTAAATCATTAAATCATTAAATCATTATATCATTTTTTCAATAATTCGATACATCATTATTTTCACCTCAATTCTATGACTTATATTTGTGACAAACAGATTGCATGAATTATCTTTTGATACTGGCTGGGTTTGGTATTCTTATTTTAGGTGGCAACTGGTTGTTAAAAGCGGCAGTTTCTCTTTCAATCCGATTGGAGATTCCAAAAATCGTAATTGGAATGACTGTCGTCTCATTTGCCACATCAATGCCAGAGTTGATCGTTAGTTTAAAAGCTGCAATCAATGGCCATGCTGATATAGCACTGGGCAACGTTATAGGTTCAAATATTGCCAACTTGGGTTTTGTACTTGCCATAGTAATTATGGTAAGTACCATCAAAGTGGAAAAAAGTTTTTATATCACTGATTGGCCGGTGATGATGCTGGCCTCGGTAATGCTGTATTTTTTTCTGGCTTTTGATGGAGAATTGCAAAGGTGGGAAGGCGCGGTACTTTTCTCAACCCTCATCCTTATCTTAATCTTTTTGTTCAAATATCAAAAAGTTGCTGTAATTGACGAAACACCCGAGAACAATGTCGAATATTCTTTTGGAAAATCCCTTTTATTTTTACTTATAGGGGGTGTAGGCCTATGGATCGGTTCCGAATTACTTATTGAAGGATCTGTAAATTTGGCTACTGAGTTTGGTGTTAGCCAAAGAGTCATCGGTATAACGATAATTTCTGTTGGAACCAGCATTCCTGAACTGGCAGCATCACTAGTGGCGATATCCCGTAATGAAAAGGCCATTTCTCTGGGAAACCTTTTAGGATCAAATTTGTTTAATATTTTGGCTGTACTTGGAATTACTTCTATGGTGACACCCATTAGGGCTAATGATCAGGGTTTGATCGACTTTGATCTCATTTGGATGCTTGTTTTATCTCTGGTTGTCTTTATTTTGGTCTTTACGCCAGGAAGAATGAAATTATCTTGGGGAGAAGGTTTGATACTTTTGGGATCTTATGTTATTTTTATCAGCATTGTGCTATAAAAAAATGCCCTCTTAAAAAGAAGGCATTTTCTATGTATAAAAGGTATAAAAAACTTTTTATCAATTAGACCTTTGCAGATTTAACCGTTTGGATAATTCTACCTGCTATCTTATATGGATCACCATTAGAAGCTGGTCTACGGTCTTCCAACCATCCTTTCCAACCGTTCTCTACAGTGATAATAGGAATACGAATAGAAGCCCCTCTGTCAGAAACTCCATAGCTGAAGTCAGAAACGTGAGCTGTTTCGTGTAATCCTGTTAATCTTTCATCATTAAATGCTCCATAAACACCTATGTGCTCATTTGTTAATGGTCTGAAGGCCTCACAAATTTTTTCATAAGTTTCTTTAGAACCACATGTTCTCAAAATAGTATTTGAGAAATTGGCATGCATACCAGAACCGTTCCAGTCACCTTTTACAGGTTTAGGGTGCAGTTCAATATAGTATCCGTAGTTTTCAGTTAATCTGTTTAATAGGTAACGCGCTACCCAAATCTCGTCTCCTGCTTTTTTCGCACCTTTTGCAAAAAGCTGGAATTCCCATTGTCCGGGTGCAACTTCCTGGTTAATACCTTCAAAGTTTAAGCCTGCATCAATACAAAGATCAGCGTGCTCTTCAACGAAATCTCTACCCCAGGTATATCTACCACCTACAGAACAATAGTATTTTCCTTGTGGACCAGGAAAACCTCCTCTTGGGAATCCTAATGGAAGATCTGTTTCTTTATCCATTAAGAAATATTCCTGTTCAAATCCAAACCAGAAATCGTTGTCATCATCATCAATTTTAGCTCTTTGGTTTGAAGGGTGAGGTGTTCCGTCTGCGTTTAAAACTTCAGACATAACTAACCATCCATTCTCTCTTACCGGATCAGGATAGATAGCTACAGGTTTTAATAAACAATCCGATGAGCCTCCTACGGCCTGTTCAGTAGATGATCCGTCAAAAGACCATACTTTACAATCTTCTAATTTTCCACCAAAACCCTCTTCGATTTTAGTTTTACTTCTCAACTCTTGAGTAGGTTGGTGTCCGTCTAACCATATGTACTCTAATTTTGCTTTGCTCATGTTATTTCTGGATTAATAATTCGATGACAAATATAATTATTATTGATTTACATCAAAAATAATGGGGGTAAATATGTACAGGTCTGCTTAATTTTTGTGAATACCCAATTTTTAGAGGGGTACATTTAAAAATTTAGTATTTTTACCCCTTTAAAATTTAATTTTTAGTGTATGTCTACGTATAGATCCAGAGCCCTGCAGCAAACTTTAAACAGGAAATTGACGCCAATCATCGAAACAAAGAACCGTTCAGCGTATTTTGGCAGCCATGTTTTTAATGAAGAAAGCATGCAACAGCACCTTACAAAAGAAGTATTTGAAGGCGTAATGAATGCCGTTAAACACGGATCCAGCATAGATAGGAAAATTGCCGATCAGGTTGCGAATTCAATGAAAAACTGGGCTTTATCTAAAGGAGTTACACATTATACTCATTGGTTTCAGCCTCTTACGGGAGGAACTGCAGAAAAACACGATGCTTTTTTTGAGCTTGGGTCAGACGGGAAAGCCTTGGAAAGGTTTGGAGGAAACGAACTGGTTCAACAGGAACCCGACGCTTCGAGCTTTCCCAGCGGAGGGATCAGGAATACCTTCGAAGCAAGGGGCTATACGGCATGGGATCCAACTTCTCCGGCTTTTATCTATGGGACGACTTTGTGCATTCCAACGATTTTTGTCGCATATACGGGAGAGGCTCTTGATAATAAAACACCTTTACTAAGGGCCCTTAATGCGATAGATAAGCAGGCTACAGGGGTTGCCAGATATTTTGACAAAAACGTATCAAAGGTCAATGCATCTTTAGGGTGGGAACAAGAATATTTTCTGATCGATAAAGCCCTGGTCTTGTCAAGACCCGATCTTGTCTTAACGGGCAGAACACTTTTAGGGCAGTCATCAGCGAAGGGACAGCAATTAGACGATCACTACTTTGGAAGTATACCCCAAAGGGTAATGAGCTTTATGATCGAACTGGAAGTGGAGTGTATTAAGTTGGGTATACCGGTAAAGACAAGGCATAATGAGGTGGCTCCAAATCAGTTTGAAATTGCTTCTATTTATGAAGAGGCCAATCTGGCGGTTGATCACAATTCACTTTTAATGGATGTTATTGGTAAGGTTGCTTCAAAACATCAGTTGAAGGTATTGCTCCATGAAAAACCATTTCAAGGAATCAACGGATCTGGAAAACATAACAATTGGTCTTTAACTACAGATGGCGGAGTCAATTTGCTAAGTCCTGGAAAAACGCCAATGAGAAACTTACAGTTTCTAACGTTCTTCGTAAATACCATCAAGGCAATTCATACCTATGAAGAACTTATGAGGGCAGAAGTGGCCTCGGCAAGTAATGACCATCGATTGGGAGCAAATGAAGCTCCTCCGGCCATCATTTCAGTATTTATTGGAGAACAATTAACATCAGTTCTAAAGGAATTAGAAAACGTAACTGATGGGAAACTGTCTCCTGAAGAGAAAACAGATCTTAAATTAAATGTTGTGGGTAAGATACCTGAAATTCTTTTAGACAACACAGATAGAAACAGAACTTCACCCTTTGCATTTACAGGAAATAAATTTGAATTCAGAGCGGTTGGTTCTATGGCCAATTGCGCAAATTCCATGACGGTTTTAAATACTATAGTGGCGAAGCAATTAAAAGAATTCAAGGCGGAAGTTGATAAATTAATTGATAATAAATCGTTTAAAAAGGATGAAGCGATTTTTAACATCCTTAGAGAGTATATTAAACAATCAAAGAATATTCTTTTTGAAGGAAACAGTTATAGTAAAGAATGGGAAAAGGAAGCCGCGAAACGAGGACTCAGCAATAATAAAACAACACCTCAAGCTGTAAAAGTTAAGGTGAGTAAAAAGGCAATTGACCTTTACAAGGAAATGGAAGTTATGAATGAGAAGGAATTGTGTGCCAGACATGAGATCGTTCTGGAGGCGTATTCTTTAAGAATCCAGATAGAAGGTCGCGTTTTGGGAGATGTTGCCATGAACCATGTAATTCCAACTGCGGTTAACTATCAGAATACCCTTATAGAAAACGTCAAAGGTTTAAAGGAAGTATTCAGTAAAGAATTTGAAACCGTAGCCAAGGAACAGATGGACCTGATCAAAAGAATCTCCGAACATATCTCGGGGATCACCAGCAAAACCAACGCCATGGTGGAGGAAAGAAAGATGGCCAATAAAACCTTGGATCAAGAGAAAAAGGCCCACATGTATTGCGAAAAAGTAAAACCTTATTTTGAAGAGATCCGCTATCATTGTGACAAGCTCGAATTGATGATTGATGACGAATTGTGGCCCTTGGTAAAATATCGTGAGATGCTTTTTACTAGATAGGAGGTTAATGCTTGAATGTTAAAATGGTATAAATTGATGGTGTCAGCTGGTTGTAGCTGCGTTTTCGGGTCGCGTATCAGGGCTTTAGGCATTTCAAATCAAGTTATTGTAACGAGCGTTACATAATATTGATAGATTTTTTAGACATTTGCAGAAAATTTGTAATTAATAAAAGTATATGGGAATATTTAATTTATTCGGAGGAAGCACTAGCGTTGATTTAGTTGAGCAGTATTTGGAAAAAGGTGCGGTTGTGATTGATGTAAGAACGATTGAGGAATTTGAAGAAGGACACGTGCAGGGATCTAAGAACATTCCTTTGAACACCATCGGTAGTCATTTGCAAGAGATAGGGAGTTTGAATAAGTCAATTATTACCTGTTGCAGAAGTGGAGCCAGAAGCGGTTCAGCTGCTACAATATTAAAGCAACACGGTATAGATGCCATCAACGGAGGCCCATGGGGCAATGTTGTAAATTGCATCAAATAAATTTATAAGATATATTCAAAAAAGGAAGTGCTATTCACTTCCTTTTTTTTTGAATTTAATTTGAGGATAGCCTGTTTGAAGATGTTCAATTTTAAGTTCAAGACTTCTTAGAAATTTTTTATGGGCTTCAGATTCAGGATCAAAAGCTCTATGCGATAATGATTTTTGAATATCTTCTATTTTGATCATGGTTTCGATTGAAATCTCACTAATCCATGATTTTTTAAACAATTCCCAGATATAGTCAACTGCCATTTCATTTGGGTGGACCAAATCATTTTTATAAAACCGATAGTCTCGCAAATCATCCATCATGATTTCATAGGCTGGAAAATAATGAACCGATTCATCATTCAGTAATTCATGTATGGCTTTGTGCAATAAGGCTTTACTCAAAGTGTTTTCAGTAAAACCATCCTTGAGGTGCCTTACAGGGCTTACGGTAAATATAAAAGAGACATTTTTATTAATGCTTCTTATATGAGCCATTAGTTGTCTTAAACTGATCAGGATCTCCTGAGAAGTAAGGAGTTCCTTGCTAAAATATTTCTGAGGGATCTTATGACAATTGCCAACAATACGTTCATCATTTTCCCACTTATAAACCCATGAAGTACCTAATGTAATGATCACATGAGAGGCTTTTTGCAAGGCTTGATATCCAATTTCTATCTTTTTATTGATGCTTTTGAGAACCTGCTGTTGGTCTCTTTGGTCAAACCGGCTGTGATGGTCAAGACTTAACCAAATCTCTTTGTATTCAATCAAATCAGTATGCTTGTAAAGGGTCTGGTTTACACAATGTTGTACAGCATTTTCTATTGCCTTGGGATGAAAAAGTATTCCGAAAGGGTTGGCAAAGGTGTTGAATTTGAAATAATTAAACTTCTCTTCCATATGTTCAGAAAAGCAAGAACCTAACAATACCACGTCTGATTGATGATCAATTTTAACTGAACCCGGTAAACATTTTATGTCTGTTCTGAATTTCATCTCTAATTGGTGGTCGTATCAATGACCTGGTCATTTGCTTCAAGTTGAATATAGGCCTGAACAAACTTTTGATCAAGTATGAGGTCCTGTATAAACCTGTTTACTATATCTGTTTTTAAAAAGGCTTTATTGGCCCAATCGTGATTTCCTTCAGGATCGAAGGCAAGTATAAAGGAAGCCCCCTGTTTTTTTAAATTATCTGTTAGTGTTGCAGGGCCATCAAGCATAAGGTAACCAGCGCGGTCTTCTGAACAATAGTGGTGAGATGCAGTTCCATAGGGTACAAGCTCATCTTTTTTCCCATGTATAAATAAAGACGGAACAGCGTTCTCTTTAGTGATATATGAAGCATTTGACACAGCTCCCGAAAAAGAGATCACTCCAGCAATTTGTGTTTCAGGAATATGACTAAAACGATAATCTTTACTCATAAAAGCAGTATGTAAAACTGCTTCCGCACCTGCGCTGCTTCCTATAAGAATAATTGTATTTCTGTCAAAAATAAGCTCTTTTTCCTGCCGCATAAATTGAAGCGCTTCAGAAAGATCCTCTGAGGCACTAATAAAAGAGTTCATTTTTTTCTCAGTAGCACAGTCACAGTTAAACGGATCATTTTTTCGGGTTAATCGATAACTAATAGAAGCTACAGTGTAACCCATTTCTGCCATATTCATGCAAAAACTGCTTTCATCGGTGCCATCTCTTTTACCAGATGCAAAACCGCCACCATGCATTAAGACCAATAAAGGGCCAGGCTGTTTGCTGACCGATTTGGAACTGTAAAAATCGAGTTGAAGGGTATCTTTATAGTGAAGCGTAATTTTATCGATTTCCTTGGATTGTGAAAATCCCCAAAAGGAAATCAAACATACGACAGTTGTCACGATGTGTTTGAGTCTGACCATTTTAATTTTCCAGCATTTTTTCAGCAGCCTCCAGTGCCTGTTTCAAGCCCGAAGGATCCTTTCCTCCGGCAGTAGCAAAAAATGGCTGACCGCCACCACCTCCCTGAATGAATTTTCCAAGTTCGCGAACGATATTACCCGCATGCAGATTTTTAGATTCAACAAGGTTCTTAGAAATATAAATCGTTAAAAGCGCTTTCCCATTAAGATCAGAACCTCCAATAAAGAATAGGTTATCAAGTTCTCCTGCTATTTCAAAGGCGATGCTTTTCATAGAAGCTGCATCAGCGTCAAGTAGTGCTCCAATAAAATTAACACCATTAATCTCCTTTATATTTTTGATCAGATCGTCTTTAAAAGATGCTGCTTTAAGCTTATTGAGTTGTTCGATTTCTTTTTTCAGTTTGGTGTTTTCCTCCTGAAGGTTATGAACCGATTTTAGCAAATCACCCGGGTTTTTAAGAACTGCTTTGATTTTTCCATAGGTCTCATCCTGTTCGAAATAATAGTCTCTTACCGCATCATTGGTAATGGCCTCAATCCTTCGAATTCCTGAAGCTATAGCACTTTCAGTCATGATCTTAAAGTGCCAGATGTCTCCGGTGTTTTTTACATGTGTTCCACCACAAAGTTCTGTTGATTTACCAAAATTAATTGTTCTTACTGTGTCACCGTATTTTTCACCAAAAAGCATAATAGCTCCCGATTTTTTGGCTTTGTCCAAAGGTACCTGTCTGTTTTCGTTCAGAGCAATGCTTTCCTGAATTCTTGCATTCACGAAATTTTCTATGGATTTCAATTCTTCAGAACTTAGTTTTGAAAAATGCGAAAAATCAAATCTCAGGTTTTTAGCATGCACAGCAGATCCCTTTTGTTCCACATGAGTACCAAGAACTGTCCTAAGAGCCTGATGAAGCAAATGCGTGGCAGTGTGGTTACACATGGTTCTGAAACGCTGTTCCTCATCTACTACCACTTTAAATTTTTGAGACGGATCATCAGGTAGGTTCTTCGCATAGTGAAGAATTAAGTTATTCTCTTTCTTGGTATTCAGAATATAAATAACGCTACCATTGCTCATTTCAAGATAACCTTTATCGCCCACCTGGCCACCTCCTTCAGGATAGAAAGGAGTCATATTGAAAACAAGCTGGTACATGTCGCCATCTTTTTTCGAAGTGACTTTTCTGTACCTTGTGATCTTTACATCGGCCTCCAAATAGTCATATCCGATGAATTCCTGTTCCTTATCATCTAAAAGGATATTCCAATCATCTGTATCAACTACAGCAGCAGCTCTTGAGCGCGACTTTTGTTTGCTCATTTCCGCATCGAATTCCTCTTCGTCGAATTTCATCCCTTTTTCACGCAGGATAAGGGATGTCAGGTCTTTTGGAAAACCGTATGTGTCATACAATTCAAAAGCTTTTTTACCTGAAATCCTCTTGTTTTTTGCATTGGAGATGATCGTGTCGAGCAAGATCAAACCCTGGTCAAGGGTCCTTAAAAATGACTGTTCCTCTTCCTTGATTACGTTGTGAATCAGGTGTTTTTGTGAAATGATTTCTGGAAAATTTTCACCCATATGTTGTTCCAAAACATTAGCCAGCTGATAAATAAAAGGTTCTTTTTTATTCAAAAAAGTAAATCCATAGCGAATAGCTCTCCTCAAGATTCTCCTGATTACATAACCCGCCCCTGTGTTGGAAGGTAATTGCCCATCTGCAATGGCAAATGCCACGGCTCTTACATGGTCTGCAATAACGCGAATGGCAACATCAGTCTTTTCATCCTTACCATAATTGGTGTCGGTAATAGTTTCGATCTCCCTGATGATTGGCATAAAAACATCTGTATCGTAATTTGATTGCACTTTCTGGATAACCATGCACAACCTTTCAAAACCCATACCGGTGTCTACATGTTTATCAGGAAGTTTCTCCAGCGATCCATTTGCTCTGCGATTAAATTCCATAAATACCAGGTTCCAGATTTCTATAACCAAAGGATGGTCCATATTGACCAGATCTTTACCAGGCACCTGCTTTTTTTCTTCCTCAGACCTTATGTCGACATGGATTTCGCTGCACGGGCCACATGGTCCTTGCGCCCCCATCTCCCAAAAGTTATCTTTTTTATTTCCTTTAAGGATTCTTTCGGAGGGTATATGCTTTTTCCAGAAATCATAAGCTTCCTGGTCAAATGAGAGGTCGTCATCCTCGTCTCCCTCGAAAACTGTCACATAAAAACTGTCTTTATCAATTTTAAAAACTTCGGTCAATAGCTCCCAAGCCCAGGAAATGGCCTCTTTTTTAAAGTAGTCACCAAAGCTCCAATTGCCAAGCATTTCAAACATGGTATGATGATAGGTATCCATCCCAACCTCTTCCAGATCGTTGTGTTTTCCCGAAACTCTTAAGCATTTTTGAGTGTCAGTAATTCTAAGGTGAGTTGGATCTTTCTGCCCAAGAAAAAGCTCTTTAAAAGGATTCATCCCTGCATTGACGAACATTAAGCTAGAGTCATTTTTATTGACCAGCGGAGCTGATTGAACTATTTCATGCTTTTTGGAAGCAAAGAAGTTCAAAAATTGTTTTCTGATTTCCTGTGAAGTCATAAAATATTATTAAAAGCGATATCTTTCAGATATATCAGAGACAAAAAAAAATTGTAAATTTGTTTTTTATGCAGCTGATCTAGGCCAATTTTAGTTGTAAAAATAGTATATTTATAATTATGGCGAAGGTAAAATATTATTACGATTCTGATACCTTATCGTATAGGAAAATAGAGCTTCGAAAGCGCGATAGATTCAGAAAAATGATGGTTTTTGTTGTGGCATCAGCCATGATGGGAGGATTGATCGTATTTTTCATGTACCAGTTCGTTGAATCACCAAAGCAAAAGGTGCTTAAGCGTGAGTTGGAGAACATGAAACTTCATTATGAATTGATGGAAAAGAAAATGACCCAGGCGGAGGAAGTACTTGACGGAATTCAAAAAAGAGATAATAATATTTATAGAACTTATTTTGAAGCTAATCCCATTCCTGAAGAACAGAGAAAAGCAGGATTTGGAGGAGTGAATCGCTATAAATCTATGGAAGGATTTGATAATTCTCAAATGATCATTAATTCTAGGAGAAACATCGACATTCTTTCTAAACAATTATATGTACAATCCAAGTCGTTGGATGAGATCATTGACCTTGCCAAAGACAAAGAAGAATTGCTGGCATCAATACCTGCGATTCAGCCCGTGAGTAAACAGGATCTTACGAGAATGGCTTCAGGTTTTGGCTGGAGACTGGATCCTTTTACCAAGGCACGAAAAAGGCACAAAGGGATGGATTTTACCTCTCCAAAAGGAACACCTATTTACTCAACGGGTAATGGTAAAGTGACGCGAGCAGACGCCAGATCTTCAGGCTTTGGAAAACACATTAGAATAGATCATGGTTTTGGATATGTAACCTTGTATGCTCATCTGTCTAAATACAATGTAAAAAGAGGTCAGAAAGTTAAAAGAGGTGACCTGATTGGTTACGTCGGAAGTACAGGTCGTTCACAAGCGCCTCATTTACACTATGAGGTTCGCTATAACAAGCAACAAGTTAATCCTATTAACTTCTACTATGGTGATTTGTCACCACAAGAATTTCAGGAAATGTTAAAAATGGCTTCGCAAGAAGGACAATCACTTGACTAATGCAAATAGACTTACAGGATAAAAGATATTATAAAATAGGGGAGGTGGCCAAGGCTTTTGGTGTAAACACTTCTTTGATTAGATTTTGGGAAAATGAATTTGAAGTTCTAAAACCAAAAAAGAATAAAAAGGGTAACAGATTGTTTACCCCTGAAGATTTGGAGAATCTGAAAATGATCTATTTTTTGGTTAAAGAAAAGGGGTTTACCCTTGAAGGAGCCAAAAAGAAACTTAAGGAAAAACCGGATGAGATTTTTTCAAAGCACAAGATCATTATGCGGCTGGAAGAGATCAAAAACGAACTTGTTGAAATCAAGAACCAACTTTAAATTTAAATAGAATATCATGAAAAAATGGCTTCCCCTAATTATTATTGTAGTTGTTATTATTGGCGTATTCAAATGGGGTGTTGGCTTGAACAACACGATGGTTGAAAAACAGGAAACCGCCAAAACCCAATGGGCCAATGTTGAAAGTGCCTATCAAAGAAGGTCAGACCTGATCCCTAACCTTGTAAGTACAGTAAAGGGTTATGCTGATTTTGAAAAGGAAACTTTGGAGGCCGTTATTCAGGCAAGGGCCAATGCAACAAAAACAACAATTGATCCAAGTAATATTAGTCCAGAACAAATGGCCGCGTTTCAGCAATCACAAAATTCTCTGTCGGGTGCGTTGAGCAAATTGATGGTGGTGGTTGAAAGATATCCGGACCTCAAGGCAAATCAAAACTTTTTGGAATTGCAAAGCCAACTTGAAGGAACTGAGAACAGGATCAATGTGGAAAGAAATAGATTTAATGAACAGGCAAAGGATTATAATATTTATGTGAAAAAATTTCCTGCCAGTGTTGTGGCCGGATTTTTAAATTTTGAACCGATGGCCTTATTTCAAGCAGCTCCTGGAAGTGAACAGGTGCCAACTGTGGATTTCAATTAATTCGTAGAACATAGTAACTTGGAGCCAAAGCTTTTGCTTTGGCTTCTTTTTTATCAAAGAGGAACTTATGGAAGTAGAACAATTTTTAACAAACCAGGAGGAACAGGAGGTAATCGCTGTTATCCAGGAAGCGGAAAGCAATACTTCGGGCGAAATAAGGGTTCATTTGGAAAAGAGCCATGATCGGGAGCCTATTGCCAGGGCACAGGAATTATTCTTTGAATTGGGAATGGATAAAACAGAATTTAAGAATGGTGTTTTGTTTTATGTTGCTGTGGATGATCATCAATTCGCTATTATTGGAGATGAAGGGATTGACAAGGTAGTGCCGGTTGACTTTTGGGGAAGTGTCAAAAATGACGTGATTAACGAATTTATGAAAGGGAATCCTAAAAAGGGGTTGGTGCTGGGTATACGTCATGCAGGGGAAAAATTAAAAGAATACTTCCCCTATAATGACGATGATAAAAACGAGCTTTCTGATGAGATTTCCAAGCATCATTAAGGATCAATTAATCAGATATCGTAAAACAATTTCGTATTTTTGCAATTAAATTAATACGCTTCAATGTCTATATTTCATAAACTCCGTGTGAAGGAGGTACGAAGGGAAACTGAAGATGCCGTATCAGTGGCATTCGAAGTTCCCAATGAGTTAGAAAAAGAATTCAGGTTTTTGCCTGGGCAATACATTACAATTCAAAAAGATTTGCAAGACAGCCTTTTAAGAAGGGCCTATTCGATATGTTCTTCTCCCGATAGTGGAGAACTCAGAATTGCAGTCAAGGAGGTTGATAAAGGCAGATTTTCGCATTTTGCCAATAAGGTTTTAAAACAAGGTGATTTAGTTGATGTAGCTGCACCGGAAGGCCGTTTTGTTTTGGAGACTAATGATAAGAATCAAAAAGACTATTTGGCCATTGTCGCGGGAAGTGGTATTACTCCTGTTATTTCGATGATCAAGGCTGTATTGTTAAACGAAATAAGCAGCAGATTTGTACTAATCTATGGGAGCAAATCAGACGATAAGACCATATTTAAAAAGGAGCTTGATACTCTGGAGGCATCCTCCCAAGGAAGGTTGAAGATTCAATATGTTTATAGCAAGATCATCAGTGATAAAGCATTGTTTGGCAGAATAGACGCTAAAATGATTAAAGGGCTTTTGAAAACTGATTTTTCTGGATGGAATTTTAACACCCATTTTCTTTGTGGCCCTGAAGAATTGATCAATACTTCAAAAGAAGTTCTGATCAATAATGGTGTGCATGAAGATGCAATCAAGGTGGAGTTATTTAGCGCGACTTCCTATAAAAAAGAAGTGACAAAATCATTGAATGGAAATGTAAAGATTTCAATTGTTCTCGATGATGCAGAAACTACCTTTGACATGAGAATGGATGAGCTTATACTTGATGCTGCCATTGCCAAAGGTCTTGATGCTCCTTACTCATGTCAGGGAGGAGTTTGCAGTAGTTGTCTGGCAAAAGTAATTGAAGGCACTGCCGTTATGGAAAGAAATACTATTTTAGATGATGATGAAATTGAGGAAGGTTTGATTCTAACCTGTCAGGCACACCCCACTACCTCAAGTATAAAAATTAATTACGACGACGTTTAGTATTTAATGACCATTTTAAATTTTACCCTATGATCAATGAATATGTCAATGCGGTATTATTAGGTTTCGGACTGGCCTTTATGGTTGGACCGGTTTTTTTTACATTGATAGAAACAAGTATTACCAAAGGATTTCGTGCTGCTTTTACATTTGATCTGGGCGTGATATTAGCCGATACGATGTTTATCACCATATCTTATTATGGAAGTGTGACGATCTTACAAAAGATAGAGGATGATCCAAGGATTTTTATGATCGGTGGATTGGTGCTTGTAGGTTATGGATTGTATACCATCTTTTATCAAAAAACCAAAAAGATCGTTACTGACAAGGAGTTGGTAGTGGTCGAATCAAACAATTATCCTGGTCTTTTCCTGAAAGGATTCTTTTTAAATACTATTAATTTTGGAGTGCTGGCTTTTTGGCTAGCCATAGTCATCGCCGTTAGTTCGAATTTTCAGGTGGATTCGGGAAAAGTATTCAATTATTTTGCCATAGTAATAAGTACCTTTTTATTAACTGATATAATTAAGATTCTTGCGGCAAAACAGTTAAAGGCAAAATTAACACCGGTTGTTTTAAGAAAAATTCGTCATGCGTTGGGTGTCTTTTTTATCATCTTTGGAATCATATTGGCAACCAAAAGATATATTCCTCAAAAGACCATGGATAGAATTGACAACGTGATCGAAAAAGTGAGATCTTAATTATTTTGAACCTTTAAATTGTATTTATCGGCTACTTTGTTAAAGACTTCAAGCTTGTCTTGATTTTTCAGATCTTTGTACATATAACCGATCTTTTTCGCAGCATCAGCCCGGTAAGGTGAATTTTGAGAAGTATAAATTGTATAGGCCCTGATAAGGTGGTCAAGTCCGGCCTCTTCCTGATCCTGAGTATATAAAATAAGACCAAGTCCATAGTACCCTTCTGGATCTTCAGAATAAATTTTGATGAATTTGTTATAATAAGTAACCGCTTCGATATATTGCTTATTCAGATTATATGTAATGGCAATATTGAGCAGGGGAAGTCTCCCGTCCGGATAGATCTCAAGCGATTTCAAATAGGCTTCAATGGCTTTTTCGTATTGTTCGTTCTTTCTGTAGCTGATTCCCATATTGTCCCAGGCAAAGGCAAAATTAGGATCAATTTGAACTGCTTTTGTGAATTTTAGTATGGCATTTTCAATATCACCATCATTGATGTATTCCATCCCATCATCATAGGCCAGTTGTGCAAGTACATTGTCGGAAGATGCGTATTTAAATTTTTTGTTTTCTGTAAAAGCCAATTCTTTAAGTGGCTGACAGTGTTGAACCAGGTAGTTTTCTACCATTTTATATGTCATCTCAAGATCTAGCTTTTCTGCATTTTCTTTATCTGCTTTTTCTAAAGATGTTTTGATACATTCCTTGATGTTTTGATTTTTGCTTTCTAGTGCTGATTCGATTTTAGATATACACTCGCAGGCATCGGATGCCATTGTCAGTAGTTTATCATCATTCTCATCCTGGGCATACCCGAGTGCAAATGCGAATATTAAAATATATTTAATTATTTTCAAAAGAAGAATATTTTTAAATGTGATCTAAATTGTTTAAATACCTGTACTACCAAATCCGCCTTGTCCGCGTTTGGTCACATCTAGAACGCTTACTTCCTCCCATTTAGTATGTACGTACCGTGCAATTATCAATTGTGCTATTCTGTCACCGTCATTTATGCTATAGTTTTCATTAGATAAATTGACAAGAATTACACCTATCTCACCCCTGTAATCAGCATCAATAGTCCCTGGGGCATTAAGTACGCTTACGCCAAATTTGGCGGCCAGTCCACTTCTTGGTCTTACCTGCGCTTCAAAGCCCGGAGGCAAGGCTATAAATAAGCCTGTTTTTATAATAGCTCTTTCCAGGGGTTTGAGCGTGATGGCTTCATTTAGATTTGCTCTAAGGTCCATTCCGGCTGAGGAACTGGTTTCATAAGAAGGAGTTGGATGAGCCGACTTATTGATGATGTTGATGATTACGTTTTCCATATTTGTTTAATTTCAGATTTTTGAGTCCAGATTGTAATGCCTAAGAAAGCCAGAATAATTGCAATTGAAACGATATAGTTGCCTCTGAAATGCATAAATGATAAATAACTCCCTCCTATCGTGACCAACAAGGTCAAAAAAATGGGTTTCAAAGGGTAGGGAATGAGGTAATATTTTTTTCCGTAAAAATAACTAAGCAAGGTAATGAAGGTGTAAGTGATTAGAGTTGCCCAGGCCGAAGCCATATAACCAATTTTTGGAATAAAAACGATATTAAGGCCAATGGTAACAAGGGCACCAAGAACTGAAAAATACATGCCATATCGGGTTTTATCAGTGAGTTTGAACCATACCGCAAGGTTATAATAAATGCCTAGGAATAAGTTGGCCAAAAGAATCACAGGTACGATCTCAAGAGCTTGAAAATATTCTGATCTTCCCAAAAGGAGAAGGGCAAATTGATCTATAAATCCGACGATGATGATCATGAATAAAGCGCCAAAAATGATAAACCAGTTTAAAATTCTGGCGTAGGTTTGCTTTGCATTTTTTTCCTTGGCGTGATTGAAAAAGAAAGGTTCCGCACCCATTTTAAACGCCATGATATACAATGACATGAACACTCCTAATTTATAGCAAGCTGCATAAATACCCATTTGTTCTTTACCAAGATATTTGGTGATAAGTAATTTGTCAAGATTCTCATTTGTTACATAGGCCAGGCTACTCACCATGATTGGAATGCCATATGCCAGCATTTGGTATAGCGTTTTTTTATCAAAATTAATCTTGAATTTAAAGACTATTGGGAATAGCATCAAGAAGGTTACTATACTGGCGATTAAATTTGCAATGAATATATACAGAACCAAAGGATGATTGTTAAAACCACTGGCAATAAATCCTGGCACATAATTTCCATGTTCTAATGCATTAGGTACGTACAAAAGAAAATATAAATTAAAAGTTGCAAAGATGACCACATTCAAAACTTTATAAAAAGTAAATTTTATGGGTCTGTTGTTCACCCTTAGATAAGCAAAGGGGATGACCATTAAAGTGTCAAAGGTGGTAACAAGAATCAAAATTTGTAGGGGTAGCGCACTGGAAAAACCAAGATAAAAAGCTAAAGATTCACTAAAAATAAAAGCTGTGATCATAAAAAGCAGGGTAGTAAAAAACAAGCTTAAAAATGCTGTTGAAATTATTTTTCCCTTTTCCTTTTCTTTGGTGAAGAATCTGAAGAATGCAGTTTCCATCCCATAGGTAAGCAGTGCATTGAAATAAGCTGCATAAACAAAATAGATAGTGCTCTCAGCATATTTTTCAGATACAAGGGTATTGGTATGAAGTTTCACCAATATAATATTGATTGCTCTGGGTAAAACGGCGGCAATCCCGTAAATAATAGTATCTCTGAAAAACCGTTTTAAAGTGCTCAATGTAGAATTGATTGAATGATCATCAAACAAAAATAAAATTTATGAAATACAAATGGTGAAATAAGTAGAAAATCTTTTAACATAAAAAAAGCCCTTGCATTTGCAAGGGCTTTTTTTATGTCTTAACTAAGAACTAAGCTTCCATTGGATCAATAGATACATATGATCTATTATCTTTTTTCTTAGTAAATTTTACGATTCCATTCACTTGAGCATGTAAAGTATGGTCTTTACCCATATATACATTTTCACCTGGATGATGTTTAGTACCTCTTTGACGAACTAGAATGTTTCCAGCTATTGCGCCTTGACCACCAAAGATTTTCACTCCTAATCGTTTCGATTCTGATTCTCTACCGTTCTTAGAACTACCTACACCTTTTTTATGAGCCATGATCTAATATTTTTTCTGTGTTAATTTATTTTTT
>RCNB010000548.1_pt1 | contig 24953 bp, 23 predicted proteins | sample 2041321 | NCBI WGS metagenome assembly RCNB01 (sample SAMN09708232, study PRJNA481090) | Marine sediment metagenome, whole genome shotgun sequencing project. | reverse complement strand
TCAAAATAGCGAGGTGCACTATAATGCGATGTGGCATTCTTACCGTCTTCACTAGTTGTCATACCAGAACTTTGCAAAGCAGAAGTCCTGACAAAATCAGCTGGCGCAATAACATCCAACCTATATTGATTGTTCTTCAATGAGTCAAAATAACCTATGAAACCATGAAGATTCAGTACATAATTTCTAGGATCTATATTGGTTCCTGAAGGAGAAAAAGGGGTTTTACCCGAATTCTATAAGCGACTTTGTCCAAATCTTTGGCATTGGATATTGTCCAGGAATTATCATCAACTTTGGTTGTTGCCATTTCATTGCCACTATAATCGTAGGCTATGAAATTATCAATAAAACTTCCAAAATCGCTAACCGCGTATGTACCCTGAACCACTCTTGGCAATCGATAAGTCACGGTTTCTTCAGTGAAGCGACCAGGATTAATTGTTACCGGGACCTTATCGTCCGTGACCTTAGAAATATTGATTTCAGAATTCACTGGATTGCTAATTGCTAAATCATTGACCAAATTCTTTGACCCGCAACTAGCCAACGTAAGGGTAAAGAGTATTAACACTATTATTTGTTTCATTTTAAGGTATATTTTATTGACGCCAAAAATACAATCTGAAGAGTTAGCCAATATAAATATTATGTTAAAATAAGTTAAACTCAGGATTAGTATATTCGTCTTATGCAACAACCACTCATCAGTATACTAGTGCCTTTCAAAAATACCGAAGCATTCATAGGAGAATGTTTGGATTCAATTACTGCACAAACTTATAATAACTGGGAATTAGTGATTGTGAATGACAATTCTGAGGATAGCAGTTATACAATTGTTAAGGGGTATGCTAATAATGACAAAAGAGTTAAACTCCTGAATAGTCCGGGAAACGGCATCATTGAGGCCCTGCGTTATGCATACAGCAATTCTAAAGGCGAATTTATTACACGTATGGACAGCGATGATATTATGACGCCTAAAAAATTAGAAATCCTAATTAAATCACTTCTTGAGTTCGGGAAAGGTCATGTAGCTTTAGGTCAAGTCCATTATTTCTCTGAGAAGGGAATTGGGGCGGGTTATAAGTACTATGAAGAATGGCTCAATTCACTCACCAAATCTGGAACTAATTTTTCTGAAATTTATAAGGAGTGTGTGATTCCTTCTCCTTGCTGGATGCTTCATCGCAATGACCTTGACCTGATTGAAGCATTTAAACCAGATAGATATCCTGAAGATTATGATCTAGCCTTCCGTTGTTACAGTAAGGGTATAAAATGCATACCATGCAATTCTGTTCTTCATCACTGGAGAGATTATGACCATCGCACATCTCGCACACATGAACATTATGCCCAAAATCATTTTATTGATATTAAACTGCATTATTTTTTAAAGTTGAATTTTGACAGTACTAGACCTCTGGCAATTTGGGGAGCTGGTAACAAAGGAAAAACGATAGCCAAATTGCTCATTGAGAAGAAAATTCCCTTTTTTTGGATCTGTGACAACCCAAATAAAATTGGAAAAGATATTTATGGCAAATATCTTTTAGATTTTAATTATCTAGAGCAACTTGATAATCCTCAAAGTATTATAACTGTGGCAAATTCTCAAGCGCAACTTGAGATTAAGCGATATATGCAGTCTCATAACATGAAGTCGATGCATGATTATTTTTTCTTCTGTTAAAAATCACACAAACACATATTCAATTACCCTTTCATTTTTTATATTTGAAAAATCAAAATAAGGAATGCAGTTTAAACACCCTGAACTTCTCTACGCACTACTCCTTCTGCTTATTCCAATTATTGTTCATTTATTTCAATTACGTCGATTCAAGGAAGTGCCCTTTACAAATGTGGCTTTCTTAAAAGAAGTCTCAATGCAGACACGTAAAAGCTCTCAATTAAAAAAGTGGTTAACCTTATTAACTCGACTATTACTCCTTGGATGTCTTGTTTTCGCCTTTGCTCAACCTTTCACATCTAAAATAAAATCAATCGATCAAGAAAGGGAAACTGTAATATACGTGGATAATTCTTTCAGTATGCAGGCCAAAGGTCCTAAGGGCGAATTACTTAAACGGGCATTGCAAGATATCATTACGAGTTTCCCTGAAGATGAAAAATTAACACTTTTCACGAATACGAATTCTTATATAAACACCAGTATAAAGGCTGTCAAGAATGAATTACTTCAAACATCCTATTCTTCTGATCAATTAGATTACAACGCCTCGCAGTTAAAAGCCTCTAATTATTTTAGTGAAGAAACCAATAGCATTAAAAACTTCATAATGGTTTCTGATTTCCAACAAAAAAGCACACCCTTTAATATGTTGGAAGATTCCACTATTAATAGACATCTTGTTCAATTAAAACCAGTAACAAATAATAATACGCTTATTGATAGCCTATTCATTTCGAAAATCAACTCTAATACAATAAAATTAGATGTGCGCATTAAGAATAATAATAAGTCTGTTGATAATTTACCTATATCACTATATGATGGTGAGAACTTACTAGCCAAAACCTCAGTATCCATGAAAAATGAAGCTACAGCTCAATTCGATATCCCTAGCAATAAAGCTGTAGAAGGTAAAATAGTCATTAATGACAGTCAAGTACAATTTGATAACGAATTGTATTTTAATATTAATTCTCCTGAAAAAATCAATGTGCTATCAATCAATGAAGATGCGGATGATTATTTCTTGAAACGCGTGTATACTGCGGATGAATTTAATTACAGTGCGTCTAAATTAAATCGTCTTAACTATAGTGACTTAACAACTCAAAATGTTATAATACTAAATGAATTAGAATCTATACCTAATTCCTTGATAACTGCAATAAATAGCTTTACCAATGACGGTGGTTATATTGTAATTATCCCTTCAAATAATATAATTTTAAATTCTTATAATCAATTGTTTACAAATTATAATTTAGTAAAATACAATGCTCTAATCAACCAAGAGAAACGAGTGACGACCATTAGGTATTCACATCCGCTTTATTCAGGTGTTTTCGATAAAAAAATAGATAATTTTCAATACCCAAAAGTAGCTGCCTATTTTCCAATCAATGCGAATACTGGGTCCGTAATTCTGGAATATGAAGACGGGAGATCATTTCTTCAAAAGAATGGTAATGCTTATATATTTTCGGCATCCATTACATCGAAGAATTCTAATTTCAAGAATTCGCCACTTATTGTACCAACTCTTTATAATATTGCGCGTCAAAGTCTACAATTGCCAAAACTTTACTTTACCATAGGCAAAGTGAATAATTTCGATGTTAATACAACTATACAACAGGATAATGTCTTGAAATTAACAAAAAACAATATCCAAATAATACCACAACAACATCCCTTTACTAAGAAAACTCGTTTAACAACAAATGAAGAGCCCTCTGAATCTGGCATATATAGCGTTATGAATGCTGATGACGAGGTAAAAAAAGTGAGCTATAATTATAATAGAGAAGAAAGTGTGCTATCTTATTTTGATATTGAATCAACATACCCAAGCCATATGACTGATTCCATATCAGAAGTGATCGAAGAGCTAAAAAGTAATGCTAAAGTAAATGAGCTATGGAAATGGTTTGTTATTTTTGCACTGATGTTCTTGTTAATTGAAATGCTTATCTTAAAATACATTAAATGAACTTGATTATAAAGTCTGCAACTATAATTGATTCAAAAAGTGAGTTTCACAATTCCAATCAAGATATACTGGTCGAAAAAGGCATTATCACCAAAATAGCAAAGAGCCTTAAAAACCCCAGTAATTATGAAGAAATCAAGCTTGACAACCTGCATATTTCTCAGGGTTGGTTTGACAGTAGCGTTAGTTTTGGTGAACCTGGCTTCGAAGAGCGCGAAACAATAGAGAATGGATTACAAACCGCTGGCTTATCTGGCTTTACCTCAGTGGCCTTAAATAGTAACACGCAACCAATAATCGATACGAGCTCTGATATAGCTTTCGTAAAAAGCAAAGCGAATGGTCATGCGGTAAAATTATTACCGATTGGCGCCTTGACAAAGGAAAGTCGTGGTGAGCATCTCGCAGAATTATATGACATGCAAAATGCTGGAGCCATAGCATTTGGAGATCATAAGAAGTCCATAAGGAATCCAAATTTAATGAAGATCGCTTTTCAATACGCGGATACTTTTGGAGCTTTGGTATGTTCATTTCCTCAGGAAGAAAGTATTGCAGGCATGGGTGTTATGAATGAGGAAATGATGAGTACTCAGATTGGATTAAAAGGCATTCCTAACCTCGCAGAAGAACTGCAAATAGCAAGGGACATCTACATTCTTGAATATACAGGTGGCAAACTGCATATACCCACGATATCGACTGCTGGATCTGTTGAACTAATCAGAGAAGCAAAAAAGAAAAAATTAAATATTAGTTGTAGTGTTGCCATTCATAACCTTCTGTTTACAGATACATCTTTAGAAGACTTCAATACCAATTATAAGGTACTTCCACCTCTTAGGACCATATCAGACCAAGAATCATTAATTTCAGGATTAAAAGATGGTACTATTGATTATGTCACTAGCGATCATAATCCATTGGATATTGAACACAAAAAAGTGGAATTTGATTTTGCTGGATTTGGCACTATTGGGTTGGAAACCGCTTTTGGAGCATTACATACCATTTTTAGTCTTAAGAAAACTATTGAATTATTAACTAAAGGTAAAGAACGATTCGGGATTGAAAACACCCCTATAAACATTGGTTGTAAAGTAAATATCTCTTTATTCAATCCAAAGACCAATTATAGGTTTTCGACAAAGGACATTGTATCCAAATCCAAAAATACTATTTTTGATGAAGCAAAAATGAAAGGGAAAGTATATGGAATCGTAACAAATAAAGTGTTACTATCTTCTAATTAATGGTGTATGACTGAAGAGACTATTGAACAAGGCAAACCTCTAGCTATAGTGAGCTACTTAACCGTTATTGGAGCAATTGTAGCCTATTTTCTAAATAAAAACAAGGATAACAATTCATTTATTAATTTTCATGTGAGGCAATCTTTGGGAATTTGGCTTACGTTCCATGCAATAGCTATCGTTATTAGCACCTTGGATTATTCTTTGGTCAGATTTGTATTTTATGTTTGTTTTGGTGTTTTACTTATTTATGGATTTATAAATGCGGTAGCTGGCAATTCTAAAGAGGTGCCAATAGTAGGTAAATTTTATCAGAAAATTTTCTCAAACTTAGGTAATTAAATGACGACTGCTTCCCTTCCACTTTACCATATAATTAGAGAATCCACATTAAGTGATAATGCCCCATTATTGGTGATGTGTCATGGATATGGCAGCGATGAAAACGATTTATTCTCTTTTGCATCTGAATTACCTGAAGAGCTTTTTATTATTTCTGTGCGAGCTCCCTATCCAATGTCTCCTATGGGTAATGCTTGGTATGCTATTAATTTTGATGGCAATAATGAAAAATGGAGTGATCCTGATGAAGTTATTAAAAGTAGGGATTTGATCAAGGAATTTGTAAAGGAGGCCTGTGAGTCGTATCCAGTGGATCAAAACAACGTGACTTTACTAGGTTTCAGTCAAGGAACTATATTATGTCTTTCGGTAGCTCTTACATATCCTGGCTTGATCAATAACGTCATCGCTTTGAGTGGGTACATTGACAAAGAAAGTATCCCTGAAGATTTTAATAGCAAAGATTTCTCCAATCTTAATGTGTATATCTCTCACGGCAGCGTTGATCAAGTAATCCCTGTAACTTGGGCTAGAAAAACAGCACCTTTTTTAGCAGAACTGGGCATAGACCATATATATTCAGAATTTCCGGTAGGCCATGGTGTTGCTCCACAGAATTTTTACGAATTCAAGGAATGGTTAAAAAAAAGAATTTAATTTCTTTAGATAGTTACTGCATCGGATACAAGAAGGATTCTACCAATTTAAATTTTAGTTCTCCATCGTTTATTTGATAAGTAAAAAATATTTCTCCCCATATCTGGGCATCAGAAAAATTAGCAATGATCCATTTATGGTTTAGGAGTCTAACACTATTAATTAACATCTTATTTCCTCCGGTGGCTGCATAAGGTATTAATGGATGTTCTCCTTTCACTTCGTTTAAAGTATAAAGTTCATCTTTGATCAATGGTATTAAAGTAGAAACGTCATATCCTCTATTCTCGAAGTATGTTAGGGCATCATCGTTCTGCTCAAGGTCAAACAAAGACAAGTCAAAATTAGCATCCTGAAGATTAATAATAGAATCCTTATAGGCCGTGACCTTTTCTTGCAATGTCAAGATTTTATTGGTTTGGGCTTCAAACACATTCTTGGAGTTAACATATTGAAACAAGACAATTAATAGCGAAAAAATAAAGAGATACATGAAAATCTTTTCCTTCATAATTTAAATGGTGATTTGTAGGTTATCATAAGCTAAATAAACGTTTTTAGGTAGCCGTTGTTGTACTGATTCGTGAAATCCGAGATGACTGCTAATATGGGTTAAATATGCACGTTCAGGCCTAATTTCTGAAATGAATCCTAGAGCTTCCTCAAGATTGAAATGTGAATGATGCGGCTCTTCTCTCAAGGCGTTGATCACTAATACTTTCACGCCTTCCAGTTTTTGTTTTTCTTTCTTCTCTATGGTCTTAACATCAGTTAAATAAGCAAAATCATTGAACCTGAACCCAAATACTTGTAACCTATTATGCTCAGCATTAATAGGAATCACTTCTAGATCATTTAAACTAAATGGCTTATTCTCAATTTCAATAGCTTCAACGCTTGGAACGCCTGGGTACTTATTTGCTTCATCAACAAAAATATAATCAAATCGAATCTTCAATGCTTTAAGAACTCTTTTATGGGCATATATTGGAATATCACCTTGTCTAAAAAAGAATGGTCTGATATCGTCTAATCCTGCGACATGGTCACTATGCTCATGCGTAAATAATATACCGTCGATATGATGGCATTTGGACCGCAGCATCTGCTGCCTAAAATCTGGACCGCAATCCACCACATAGGTAGCATCACCCCACTCTACCAAGACTGAAACACGCAGTCTTTTGTCTTTTGGGTCATCGCTTAAACATACAGGGTGATTGCTTCCAATTACTGGAATTCCCTGTGATGTTCCTGTACCTAAAAAAGTAACTTTCAAACCGTTTACGTGTTCAAACAAAAGTAACTTATTTTTTTGTTTGCTTGTCTAATTTAATACCTTTGTTACGTAAGATTTAACCCTAATAGCACTTATGGAGATTACCTTAAAAGGAGATAGAGAGTTTGATGATATTCCTTCCATAAAGACCAAAGCCCTCCGTATAAATTTGAATGAGCACATCTATGGTACATTTGCCGAGATTGGTGCTGGTCAAGAAACCGTGAGAAATTTTTTTAGGGCAGGTGGTGCTTCGGGTACAATAGCAAAAGCCATGTCGGCATATGACAAGGACTTTAGTGATGCCGTTTATGGGATAGAAGACGATAAACGATATGTAACAGAGGCCCGACTTAAAAAGATGCTATATCATGAAACTAAACTGATAGAAGATCGTATTTCAAGGGAAAAGCATCCCAATAAGTTGTTTTTTACCTATGCGAATACTGTGGCTACCATAGATTTTGCCAAGAAATACAAAGGTCATGGCTGGGTTGGCATAAGGTATCAAACCGAACCAGACCAAGATTACAATGAAATTGTTTTTCATCTTCGATTCAGGGAAAATGATGCCAAATTACAACAAGAAACCCTAGGTATTTTAGGCACAAATCTTATTTACGGTGCTTTTTACAAATATAATCAGCCTCGAAAATTACTGCGTTACCTGTATGATCATTTACATAAGGACCAAGTTGAAATAGACACTATTAATTTTTCAGGACCATTATACAAAGATGTCGACAATCGCTTGATGAGTTTACAGCTAGTTAAGAATGGAATGACAGAAGCAGTCATGTTTTCACCAGACGGTAATAATGTATTACCAGCCAAAGTGCTTTACAAAAAGAACATACTGACCTTACGTGGTAGTTTTAGACCAGTAACAAAGGTCAATATGGATATGTACCAGAAATCATATAACATGTTTCTGAAAGAAAATCGTGTTGACCCTGAAAAAACTAAAGTGATTTTTGAAATAACATTGTCCAATCTACGTGCTGAAGGTGAAATAGACGAACAAGATTTCATGGATAGAGCGAGATTGTTGTGTTCATTGGGGCAAACAGTAATGATTTCTAATTTTAAGGAATACTATAAACTGGTGGAATATTTCTCTCAGTACTCCAAGAATAGGATGGGCTTGGCAATGGGCGTGAATAACTTGGTTGATATTTTTGACGAAAAGTATTATCGTCATTTGAGTGGAGGTATTCTTGAAGCGTTTGGCAAATTGTTTTTCAAGGATCTACGTGTATATCTTTATCCTATGCAGAATAAAGATGGGTCTATTACCAATAGTGATAATTTGAAAGTGCATCCAAGAATGAAAGAATTATACAAATTCTTCAAATACAATGGTAAAGTAGTGGATATCACAGATTATGACCCTAATACCTTAAACATATTCTCCAGGACCGTCCTTAAGATGATTACCGAAGGTGAAGAAGGATGGGCCAATATGTTGCCCGAAGGTGTTGCCCAACTTATAAAGGAACAGTCTTTATTCGGATGTGAGACTGAAGAAGTCATACATAATAAATAAAAAAGGTCCCTTCTATTTCTATAATTACGCCAAAATCTGCTCCGAGTGGATTTTCGCTTTAACTTTGTCAATCACTTTTTCAATAATTCCATTCTCATCTATGACGAATGTTACTCGATGAATTCCATCAAATTCTCTACCCATAAATTTTTTAGGCCCCCAAACACCAAAAGCATTGATAACACTTTTGTCTACATCTGCTAATAAAGGATAAGGAAAATTGAATTTAGTCCTGAAATTTTGTTGCCGTTTTTGCGAATCTGCACTTACACCTAGAATTTCATATCCTGCGTCCTGTAACTCTTTATAATTGCTTCCGAGATTACATGCCTCAACCGTGCAAGTTGGTGTACTAGCCTTTGGGTAAAAGAAAACAACAAGTTTTTTTCCTTTATAATTATCTAAACTTATGGCATTGCCATCTTGATCCGTTGAATTGAAATTTGGAGCTTTATCTCCTGGTTTTAATGTGGTCATATTTATTTAAATTTACGTCTAGTAAAAATACTATATATGACCAAACAAGAAAAGGTTGATTTCGTTATTAATACGTTAAATAATCTATATCCAGAAATACCAATTCCGTTAGAGCATAAAGATCCTTATACATTATTGATCGCCGTTTTACTCTCTGCACAAAGTACTGATGTAAGAGTTAATCAAATAACACCTATTCTATTTGCCAAAGCCGACAATCCATACGATATGATCAAGCTTTCAGTAGAAGACATTCGGGAGATCATCAAACCTGTAGGACTATCACCAATGAAAAGTAAGGGTATTTATGGATTATCACACATTTTAATCAATGACCATAATGCTGAAGTTCCAAAAACATACAGCGAACTGGAGGCGCTTCCGGCTGTCGGCCATAAAACTGCAGCCGTTGTATTGTCTCAAGCATTCGGCATAGCAGCCTTTCCTGTAGATACACATATTCACCGACTCATGTATCGCTGGAATCTTAGTAATGGAAAGAACGTCGTTCAAACAGAAAAAGATGCAAAACGTCTTTTCCCCATGGAATTATGGAATGACCTTCATTTACAAATTATTTGGTATGGTAGAGAATATTCCCCGGCAAGAGGCTGGAATCTTGAAAAAGATATTATTACAAAGACCATTGGAAGATCAACGGTATTGAAAGAATATCATAAAAAAAAGTCCTGAAGACTAATTCAGGACTTTTCCAAAGTTTAGTTGAGAAGCGCTTCAAACTTCATCTTTTTATAATTTATAACACTTAAAGCCTTTGAATAATCTAGAAGAAATTTAACCGTTTCTTCCCGCGGGTTTAGATTGTCCACCTTGCGTGAACCCGTCATGTAAAGTTTTGCCATTTTTATGGTTTAGTTATTAATTATTATAAATAACGCAGCAAAACTTCATTTATTGTATTAGTTCGTTAAAACTATATTATGCTTATCTACTACCTTTCTCAAATTAATCAACGCATATCTCATTCTTCCCAAAGCAGTATTTATGCTCACGCCCGTCCTTTCTGAGATTTCCTTGAAACTCATATCGTTGTACATTCTCATTTTAAGGACTTCTTTTTGGTCCTCAGGAAGCTCTTCTATCAAACGCCTTACATCATTTTCAACTTGATCCTTGATGATTTGCTTCTCAGCATTCAACGCTGGATCACCCAATACAGAGAAAATACTGAACTCACCAGAATTATCGAATTTTGGCATTCTATTATTCTTCCTGAAATGATCGATCACTAAGTTATGAGAGATACGCATAACCCAAGGTAAAAACTTACCTTCTTCATTATAAGCTCCGCGTTTTAAAGTCTTGATTACCTTAATGAAAGTATCCTGAAATATATCTTCTGCAAGATCCCTATCAAAAACTTTTGAATAGATGAAACTGTAGATTTTTTGTTTGTGTCGGTAAATTAACGTTGATAATGCACTTTCCTGTCCGTTGATATAGTCACTAACCAACTGTGCATCTGAAATGATTTCTTTTCGCATATTCAATACTTTTTAAACGCTTGGAAGCGAACTTCCTGGCTTGGGGTTTGTAAATTAAAAAGTAATGTTTTGCTATAGGCTAAAAATCAATTAATTAGGTTTGTATTGTTCAAATATAACAACAATCATTCCTAATATGCAAAAAGAAATCATTTTTTTTAACTTTTTATTGCATATTGACTAGCTTTTAAAGCTGATTCAGAAATGGTATCTTTGTGAAATTACACTACAATTTTCCAATGAATTCAACCATTTTAGACGTAAACCCGAAAGAAAACATCATCATAAAAGGTGCGAAATTGCACAACTTAAAAAATATTGATGTTGTAATAAGAAGAAATAGACTAGTAGTGATCACCGGGTTATCAGGTTCGGGTAAGTCTAGTTTAGCGTTCGACACCCTTTATGCAGAAGGTCAAAGGCGCTACGTTGAGAGTTTATCCAGTTATGCCCGTCAATTCTTAGGACGACTCAACAAACCAAAGGTGGACTACATAAAAGGTATCGCCCCAGCAATTGCCATAGAACAAAAAGTGAATTCCACTAACCCACGTTCAACTGTTGGCACAACAACCGAAATCTATGATTACTTAAAATTATTGTTCGCAAGAATCGGTAAAACCTACTCACCTGTTTCCAATCAAGAAGTAAAAAAAGATTCTGTTACTGATGTCTTGAATTCTGTAAAATCCTTTTCTGAAGGAGACAAACTATTACTCCTAGCACCTATTCATCTAGAAAGTGGTCGCGCCATGGAAGACAAACTAAAGGTCTTACAACAACAAGGTTACGCCAGAATAAAAATCAAGGATTCTGTGGTGAGGATTGAAGAGACGAATTCCGCTGTGAAAAAAGTCAAGGATATTTTTCTAGTGGTAGACAGGATCATTGTTCGTGACGAAGAGGATTTTTATAATCGTTTGGCAGATGCCATTCAAACGGCATTTTTTGAAGGTAAAGGTGAATGCATCATCGAATCATTGGAAAATAATGCGCAAAGTCATTTTAGCAATAAGTTTGAATTGGACAATATGCTGTTCCTTGAACCTAATGTTCATCTTTTTAGTTTCAACAATCCATACGGTGCATGTCCAAAATGTGAAGGTTATGGCGATGTGATCGGTATTGATACGGATTTGGTAATCCCGAATACTGCCCTTTCCGTTTACGAGAATGCAGTATTCCCTTGGCGCGGTGAAAGTATGAGTTGGTATCGTGATCAATTAGTAAATAATTCTCATAAATTCGATTTCCCTATCCATAAGCCCTTTTTTGAATTGAATGAAGATCAAAAACAACTTATTTGGGACGGTAATGATTATTTTGAAGGTTTGACTTCGTTCTTCTCTGAGTTGGAAAGTAAAGCTTATAAAATCCAAAATCGCGTAATGCTATCGCGCTACAGGGGGAAAACCAAATGTAGCACATGTCATGGAAAGCGTCTTCGTCCTGAAGCCAATTACGTTAAAATTGGAGATGTCAACATAACGGATCTAGTGGAGATGCCATTGGATAAATTGGCGAATTTCTTTCAACAATTGGAGTTGAATGATTATGACGAGACAATCGCGAAACGATTACTCAAGGAAATAAATAACCGCTTGTCATTTCTATCCAATGTAGGTTTGGACTACTTGACTCTAAACAGAAAATCAAACACCTTATCTGGTGGTGAAAGCCAACGCATCAACCTAGCAACATCTTTAGGTAGTAGTTTAGTGGGCTCTATGTATATATTGGATGAACCTAGTATCGGTCTACATCCAAAGGATACCGAACGCTTGATAACCGTTTTAAAATCTCTGCGAGACCTAGGAAATACGGTCATTGTCGTAGAACATGATGAAGACATCATGCAGGCTGCTGATGAAATTATTGACATTGGTCCAGAAGCCGGAACCTTCGGGGGCGAAGTCGTAGCAGTCGGAACGTACAAGGACATTCTACTTTCAGATTCACTAACGGCTAAATACTTGAATGGTGATATGGAAATCAAAGTGCCAAAAACAAGACGGACTTCAAAGTATCATGTAAATGTGATTGGTGCACGAGAAAACAACCTAAAGAATATCGATGTAACTTTTCCATTAGGCATGCTCACCGTCATTACAGGTGTTTCAGGAAGTGGCAAGAGCACGCTTGTAAAGAAAATATTGTATCCGGCACTACTCAAACAAATAGGTGGTTATGGCGAAAAGGCTGGACAGTTTACCAAAATTGAAGGTAATTACAGTAATGTCCAAAATATAGAATTCGTTGATCAAAATCCAATTGGAAGATCTTCGCGTTCTAATCCTGTGACTTATATTAAGGCATATGATGACATCCGTGCTCTTTTTGCGAAGCAGAAAGTAAGCACCATCAGGAACTATCAAGCCAAGCATTTTTCGTTTAACGTAGATGCTGGAAGATGTGAGACATGCAAAGGTGAAGGCGAAGTCACGATCGAAATGCAATTTATGGCCGATGTACATCTAGAATGTGAAATCTGTAAAGGCAAACGTTTCAAAAAAGAAGTGCTGGAAGTCACCTTTGCCGAAAAGAACATTGATGACATCTTGAACATGACCATTGACAATGCGGTAGATTTCTTTAGGGAAAATGGTCAAGATAAAATTACCAATAAGCTACAGCCTCTTCAGGATGTAGGTTTGGGGTATGTGAACTTAGGACAGAGTTCTTCTACCCTTTCTGGTGGTGAAGCACAGCGTATTAAATTGGCATCATTCTTAATTAAAGGAAATAAAGCTGAAAAAACGCTCTTCATTTTTGACGAACCAACGACAGGGCTTCATTTTCATGATATCAAGAAATTATTGAAATCGTTTAACGCATTGATAGAAAAAGGACACTCCATAGTCGTTGTCGAGCATAACTTAGAATTGATAAAATGTGCCGATCATATTATTGATCTAGGTCCAGATGGGGGAGAAACCGGCGGTAATTTGGTTGCACAAGGCACGCCTGAAGAACTAATAAAAGTAAAAACATCACATACTGGCAGGTATTTGAAAGAGAAACTCTAGTAAAACATAAAAGCAAATACCGCTAACAATCCTGCTGTGAGGGGTATAACAAATAGCAAGAATGAGAATGCTATGACGCCTGTCTTGAAAAAACTCCAGAACCAATGCTGCCGATAGAATTTCATGAGGGCAAGAAAAAGATAAAAAATGGTTGAAAGTATTATAAGTCCAATAATCCAACCCGGAAAACTTGGCCATATTAAATCTATTCCCACTAAGATGCTAAACACGGTAAACAAAAAGGAGAAATAATAAAAACTGAATACCAAATGGTGCGCATAGTGCCCTCTTCTAAAAAACAAGATCTTTAAGATGAATGCGAAAATCGGCAACAAGAAGAACATGGCGATGGGGATCGTATCATAGAATGCCTGCAGGATGCCGCCCCCTTTTCTCGATTTATAGAATTTAAGTGCCTGTGAAAATAGCTTCTTCTGAAAATAGCCTGCATCGTCCGTCATGCCAAATAATTTGTAGATTTCAACATCTGGAGCATTAATGGCAATCAGTGAATCTATTTCTTCTTCTTTTTCGTCAAAACCAAAGTTAAGGCCATTTGTATTGGTCTTGAATTTAGGATTGTTAACAATCGAATCGACCTGCGCTTCAGTCATGTCCGTAAACCTACTAGTTTCCAACAGAGCATTCTTAGCTATGGCCTTTGCAATGGAATCAGTTTTTCGTTTTACTTCTACTTTGTCAAACTTAATAGAGTCTCTCTGAAATGCTGTAAGTGCGCTGTCAACAGTCTTTTCTTGGTTAAATGCTTCAGCCAGACTCTCATCCAAGCTTTGAACTTGTTTTCTAGCGTTAAATGAGAACAAAAAGAAAAAGACTACTGAAATAAACAAGTACAATTGAGCAGGGTGCAAATATAATAAGCGCTTCCCTTCAACAAATCGCTTTGCTAGGTATCCTGGCCTGAACAATAGAGGCAGGAAACTTTTTAAAAAACGTGCGTCAAAGGAGAAGTAATTACTTATGGTATTATAGAAAAGAACCTTTATGGTCAGATCGTCTTTTGCTGACTGTCCGCAATGGGGGCAAAACTCAAATCCTTCTTCAAAATCTCTCTCGCAATTCATGCAAGTTTCGGTTGGTTGACTCATAAGCTACTGATTGATATGTTAAAAATACAAAAAGAAAGTGTCTTTCAATAATTATGTATTTAACTAATTATCAGGTAATTATGAATTTTGGCACGCTAATTGAAAACTTCCAAGCAAATAGCGTAAGCCGAAAAGCTAAATGATTCCGATATCTATCGGAAGGCATCAAAATCGGTAAGATTAATTTAAAACCTAATAGTGATGAAAAAATTACAACTATTATTTGCAATGATGGTCATAGGAATGGCATCTGCAACAGCATCGGAAATCGTTTCTGAAAAAAAAGGTGAAGATTTAACAATTACAAAACGCTATCGTTATACGCAACCTATTTTGTTCGTGGAGCGTGGTGTAGAATTCTTGATCTTCCCTGATGGGAGCCTGGACTTTAATACAGAGTTTGGCAATTGGTATAATGACGATTACTACTATAGAGGCACTAAAAGCCGCAGAGGGTCCATTAATGCTTCGTATAATGCACCGGGCGAGCGTGTAAATTACAGTACTTCAAGATATAGACCACGTGTAATGCGAGTAATTCGTGACAGATGGGGCAATGTGCGTAGAATAGGCAATGTGTCTATAAACTACGATTTCTATGGAAGAGTGAAACGTGTTGGCTCGGTATACTTACGATACAATCGTGGCAAACTTGTTCAGGTAGGCGGTCTGGATCTTATTTATGGAAGAAAAGGAAGATTGATCAACATGAGAGGTCATGTAAGCCATGGTAACCAAGGTTGTGGATTCTGCGGTACTACTAGCTGTTCTATAGATCACTTTAACAATGGTCATGGTATGGACTGGTTTAATAATAGTCATAATGACCATTATGATAATGATGATTACTACTATTACCATAAAGACGGCAAACAGAAGAAATACAAGAAAATCAAAAAAGTCAAACGTAGAAAATATGATGATTGATTAAAATAAAATAGGATCATCCCGCAAGTAGTTTGCCTCAAAGCACCTTGTGGGATTTCCCACATTAACTCCTCTTTCGCTAAGTAAGAGGAGTTTTTAGTTTTGGCACGATGGTTGGTATTATTACAATGAATAACATTAAATACTGCAATTATGAAACGTATATCATTATTATTTACTGCGATGCTCCTCCTAGGAACTTCGGTAAACGCTGAAACCACCAAAACAAAAGATTTAAGCAACACTTCAATTTCTGTGAGAGGTTACGGCAATTCTTTCATATTTGTTGAAGCAGGTATTGAGTTTTCAATTTTCCCTGATGGTCAATTCGATTTCTACATGTCTAATTACGGGCCAAATGTTAGTGCCGGATTCGGAAATGGCAATGTCAGCATAAGCTTTAATACTGGATACAACTATAACCCTTATGTACAATATGACGAATTTGGAGCTATTATACAGATCGAGAATATTCCGATCTATTATGACTATTACGGACGCATAATTAGTGCCGGTGATGTTCGAATAAACTACAATAATTACGGAAGAGTGGCTCGTGTTGGCGGCTTATATGTGCATTACAATAGATACAATACCTTTTCTCATTACACCGGATACATTAATGTTTACAATAGGTTTTATACCTACAGACCTTGGCACAGATATTACAGGGTACCATCATATGACTATTGCGTGGTCTACAACAGGCCTTATCGTCAGAATTACATACCTGTAAGAAATCAATATTACAAACCTTATAGAAACAACACTAGGCGCGTTGCTTCAATACCTGGCAGACGTGGCAACAACAAATACGCTATTAATTCTCCAAGAAAAAAGAGTAATAGGGTATCTGATTCACCTGGAAGAAGAAATACTAAAGTTACAAGTGCTCCGAGACAAACCGGAGGAAAGGATGTAATTAACACCCCTAGAAGAGGTGATATTAAAAAAAGAATTGACGCACCAAGAAGAGGAAATTCTTCCAATGTAAAGGGTAACACTCGAAACAATAAACCACGAGTAGCACAGAATAGGACTAGAAGTCAATCAGGCTCTTCACAAATGAGAAAACCTAACGCACAAAAAAATCGCAAAACGGTTACACAGCAAAATAGAAAACGATCTAATACTGTCCAGCAGCGTCCAACACGAGGCAAAGACAATAGTAGAGTAGCACAAAGATCAACTCAAAGTAGATCAAAGGCTTCTTCAACAAATAGAGGGCGTAGTAATAATAGTAAAACCTCTAAAACTAGACGAGGAATACACTAAAAAAACTTTAGTTGGTTAGTTAGATCCTGCAGGACGAATGCCTCAAAGCACCTTGTAGGATCTTCTTTATTAACTATATTCTTAGATACTTCTTCATCATTTTTGAAATATCATCAGACAGATCAAATACATATACAATCACTAAATATAGTAGACTTACGATGATGGATTTCAGGGCAATATTGATTAATGGATGGAATGAGAATTCCCAAAAATAAAATGCCACAATCAATATGAGGATCAAAACGAATGTCTTGGCCGTTGCAGAGGTAAAAGGCAGCATATTGAATTTGTAACTCACAAAAGCCAATTTTGCGGTATTATAAAGTACAACGGCTAGAAACGTTGCAAATGCAGCCCCATTAATCCCATATTTAGGTATAAATAGCATGTTCAAGACGACCGTCAAAATAGCCAATATGACCCCAAGAACAAGAACAATCTTGTAATAATCACTATTAAATAAGATTGAATTGTTATTGCCAAGTAGATTATCGTAGAGCTTAACTAAGCCTATTAAAAAAACAACGAAGAGTCCACCTGAGAATTCTTGTGGAATAACTTTATAGAGTTCGTTTATATTCAGGATAATTAATAAAAAGATCAATCCACTGACTATGAATAAATTCAAAGAACTTTTCTTGTAAAGATTCCTTAAGTCATCAATGCGATTAGTATTTAATAACTCCGCAGTGATCGGGTTGGTAATCTGGTACATGGATCTAGCAGGAACCCCAATAACCGATGCTATATATATGGCAACACCATAGTAAGCCACATTTTCTATTTCTATATATTCACCCAACATGAACTTATCTATATCGAGCAATAATACGGCTATGGAGCCAGCAATAATTATAAGTATTGAATAATTGAGTACTGGTCTCAAATTTGGAATTCGTTTGAATCTAAAAACCGGGAAATGTATGCTATACGCATACAATTTCATGATTAGTGTTCTTAGCACATATACAGCTATAATTCCTAGAATGAATTCTTCGATGGTTATCCACAACTTATATATACAGAATAACAAGATCATAACTCCTGCCCTATGGAATACTTCTTTCATAAAATTACCAAAGACCGTTTGCATTTTCACCTTGGACCATGCGTAGAAAATCTCGAAATATGCCAATGCAATTGCCACAACAAAGATGTGCCAGATATAATTCTTTACGATAGCATTTTTTTGAGATAGTATATCACCAATATATTCGTAAGTCACATATCCAATTAACGCAGTAGGAATAATGATTACGAGCGGAAGCAAAAGCATTAAAGTGAAAAAACTATTAAGACTATTCTTCGTCTTATAGGATGAATAATATTTAATAATTGTATTGTGAACTCCAAATGCCATGAGAGGCATCATAACGTATGCAGTTGAAAGAACAAAAGTTACGAGGCCGTAATATTCAGGTGACACGAAATTGGTATAGAGAAACAAGGTATTAACTGCACCAATCGCGAACCCGACATAAGTCCAAATTGTATTTTTAAAAGATTGACTTAAAACTACTCCCATTTATATTAGTTGTGCTAAAGATCTTGTTAGCGCTCTTCTGCTATATTTTTCAATATTGGTAGGATCACTTTGCAGTGTACCTTGTTTATAGAGGTCAAAATAACTCATTATGGTCGATTTTAGAAATTCTTTATCGGAATAACCAAAATAGGTTCCTGTTTCAGTCTCGGAGATAATATACTCGATATCAGATCCTTCAGGGCCGATAGCTAATATCGGTCTTTTTGAAACCATATATTCAAACAACTTCCCAGGAATGATACATTTAGTTTCCTCAGAATTTATCTCAATTAGCAATAGTATTTGCGATTGTCGCTGATGTTTTATGGCTTCATTATGAGATACATATCCAATAAATTTAGTGTAATGCTTTAGACGGTTCTTGCTGATGGAATCAAGCACTTCCTCGCTGACAGTTCCTATTAATTTAAGTTGAAATGAATCTGAAAAAGATGCGTTTTCTGAAACCAAGTCACTCAAAACTTCCCATAATACTTGTGGGTTTCTTTCAGAGAGTAAAGAGCCAATATGCGATATCGTAAATTTTTCATCTAATGAAACAATTCCTGGAACCTCCATATCATATCCATTGGTTATGACTTCGATCGGTTTATTGGTTATTGCCTGAAATTCATTTTTAGTAACATTACTTGTTACCAAAATTTGATCAGCACCATGTAATACTGATGATTCCAATTCTTTATGCTTCAAGACTGAAGACCTTGTAAGCTTCAATTTTTTATGATAACCTATGGTGGTCCAAGGATCTCGAAAATCAGCTAGCCATTTAAGGTTGTTTTCCTTCTTTAATCCAAGCCCGATCAAATGCAAACTATGTGGTGGCCCAGTTGTTATTATTGTCGTTATACCATTCTCTTCAATATATCTAGACAAGAATTTAACCGAAGGATTAACCCATGCCTTTCTAGCATCGGGAATAAAGAAATTACCCCTTACATAAAGCATCAATTTTTCAATTAAGCTCTGTTTGTTCTTCCTAGGAATAACCCCAGTACTGATCGACTTAGCACTCTTCTTTGAAAGCAAATTGGCAAATTTGAAAGGCTCCCTGATAGGATGCTTCAAAATTGTGATTCCCTTAGGCAATTCGACTTGTAATGTATTGTCTGTAATTGGGTAATGAGGGTTCTCTGGGATGTACACTATTGGTTCGACTCCAAAATCAGGAAGGTATTTTACGAATTTTAACCAGCGCTGCACACCTGGCCCTCCAGCAGGCGGCCAATAATACGTTATGATCAGTACTTTTTTCACGTCTTCTTGAATTCGTAATACAGTCCGCCTAAAAGAAGCAGTCCGAATAATATAGAACTACCCAAAGCTAAGGAACTTCCTGTTTCGACGACTTGTGGTTCGAACTTGAATTCGATAGTGTGTTCACCTTTTGGTATTTGCATTCCTCTTAACAAATAGTTTACACGGTAATGCGGTTGTAATTCATCATTTATATAAGCGTTCCATCCATCTGCGTAATAATTTTCAGAAAATACTGCGAACCCATCATTCTTATTTCTAGATTCGTAAGAGAGGTAATTTGGTTGTATTTTAAGAAGAGATATGGATGCTAAACTATCCTTCATATATACTTTTGGTAACTCATTGATACGCGATACTGCTTCAGATTTCGCATTCAAGTTATCCAATGCCAGTAGTTCTTCATTCTCAGAATTAACAAATTTCAATTCATTAACAAACCAAGCATTCCCATTGGCATCAGGGTTTTGCAATGAGATAGGACCATCTTCTGTCGACCTAATAACATACTTGACATTCATCATATTAAGAATAGTCATATTGTTTTGATCATTCCTAAAAGTAAGGATATCCTCTACTCTTCTGGGTTTAGCACCATGATACCCTCCAAGAGCATTATGAAAATACGACGCACGACCACTATTCAATGGATCTGTCAATTCATCCAAGACTTTAAAATGTGTCGTGTCCTTAAGTATCTGAAGATCGGCTGCATTTGCTTGGTATGGTTGTTTCACTTTAATGGCTGAGACAAAATCATCATTATTGACATAACGTCTGTCTACACCGATCAAATCAAATAGAATCAATCCGGCGAAGACAACAACTACGGCAGTTTCTGACAATTTATTCTTAAGAAATGCCCAAATTGTACCTGCAGAGAGAAGTACTAAGATCAGTGTTCGTATCGTATCATAATTAAAAATGGCTTTCCTATCAGCTTTTACAGCATCTATGTATTGAGGACCTATCTCTCCATACATCTGCCTAAACTGTCCGTCGCGCAAACCCACAAAATCAAAAAGACTTCCTTTAAAAAGTAAGAAAACCAAAGCCAAACCGCCTGTGATGCCTAAGGTATATTTCAATGCTTTGAGTTTTTCCTCATCTTTCTCAAAATCATTGAATAGCCTTTGCAAACCGAAGATCGCCAATATCGGAATACATAATTCTAGAATTACTTGAATAGAACTAACGGCCCTGAATTTATTATATAAAGGAAAATAATCGATGAATATGTCTGTAAGAAACCCAAGATTCTTACCGTAGGATAATAGCAGTGATAATATTGTGCCTCCAATCAGCCACCATTTCAGTCTGCCTCTAACTAAGAACAATGCTAACACGAATAGGAAAATCACGACCGCTCCTACATACGCCGGTGCTTCTACAATTGGTTGTTGCCCCCAATAGGTAGGCGTCTGTTTTACTTCATTTCTTGCTTGAACCGGGGCTGCACCAATATCGGTAAATAATTTATACGTATTGGATTCTTTTCCAACATCCTCATAGGTCCCGCCACCCATGAATCTTGGAATAAAAAGATTGAATGTCTCTACAATACCATAACTATATCTTGTAATATATTCTTTATCCAATCCATTAGTAATTTCCTTTTCCGATCCATCAGGATTAATGGTCAGTTCACTTTTACCTCTTGTACTCTCCTTGACATACTCTTGTGTCGCCATTAAATTGGTGGCATTCAAACCAATTGAGAGAATTACTGCGACAATCAAGATTCCAATAGACTTAAAAAAATGAGGAAGTAATTTTTTACGATAGGCATCGATCAAATAAGCTATCCCTAATACAATGACCAATAAGAGTAAATAATAGGTCATTTGGTAATGGTTGGCACTTATCTCAAGTGCCATCGCAATCACTGTTAGCAAGAAACCCCAAATATATTGCTTCCTGAATGTTAAGATGATTCCGCTCAAAACCAATGGCATATAGGCAATGGCATGTGCTTTGGCATTATGTCCAACGCCAAGAATGATAACAAGATATGTTGAAAAACCAAAAGCCAGAGCGCCTAAAGCTGCAAGCTTAAAATCTACCTTTAATACTAATAAAAGAATGTAAAATCCAATAAAATACAAGAATAGGTAATCAGCGGGCCTTGGTAAAAAACGTAAGGTACTATCTAATGACTTTATATAATTATGAGGATATCGTACACCCAATTGATAGGTAGGCATACCTCCAAAAGCGCTATTGGTCCAATAGGTTTCTTGACCAGTTTGTGCTCTATAATCACGCTGTTGCTTGGCCATGCCATTATGTTGCATGATATCACTCTGGAAAATTTGTTTTCCTTGGATTACTGGACTAAAATAGACTAAGGAAGCAATTATAAATACTGCAAGTACAATTATATGTGGCAGCAGTTTCTTGATGGATTGGTTCATTTTATTATTATGATTGCAGGAAATTAAGGATATTTTCGATACTTTTTCCAAACAGGTAAAAGATTCTATTCACTTCTAACCAAATTATTTAGAAATACTCAATTTTGAATATTAAAAAGTATCAATAATTATTCAATTTCCTCATAATCTACATATTCACCAACGTCTTTATTAGAAGGTCTATTCTGTTCAGGAGTCTTATCAATGATAACCTCTCCTTCTTTTCGATTGGGTTTTGGGGGGCGTTGCTGTTGCCCAAATTGTTGCTCAAATTTCTGTCCTGCTTTTTTGGTGACATAGCGCATTAAAAAAGGTGCTAATAATCGGGATATGATTTTAAAACCAAAATAAATAAGGAGTATTATGAGAAAAGTCCTGATGACTCCTGGTATCGAAGCGTACTGATGCATTAAATCAAAAATTTATTCAAAAATACAATTCTTATTGTCTAAAAAACGTTCTTTAATGTGAAAAAAATGGTAAATTCTTCTATATTTGAAATCAAACAGAACTTATATGAGCGCCTATAAAACCCTGCTATTTGTATTGTTAACTGGCCTATCCTCTACTTGTGTTTTCGCACAATATACAGATGTCATTAATTCAAATAGACCAGGTGTATCCCGAAGTGCGTTCTCAGTTGGTGTCAATGTCATTCAGTTTGAAGCAGGTCCATATGTAATTAACGAGAAGCATACTCCATTAAAAAATGATGTGGCTGGTTTTGGTTTTGATTATGCGCTCCGTTATGGTTTTTTCTTGGAGCAATTAGAAGTGAGTCTTGAAGGTACCTATCAAAACGACACATTCACGGATAATCGTTCTTCCATCATTCAAGAAACCCAAAGAAGTAATTTTAAGTATAATACTTTAGGATTTAAGTATCTGGTTTATGATCCCTATAAAAATGCAGGGGTAGACAAACCTAATCTTTATAGTTGGAGGGCTAATAGGCAATTCAATGTGAAATCTTTGATTCCAGCCGTTGCTGTATATGCTGGTATGAATTTCGACACAAAAAACAATCCCTATACAGGTTTTGGAGTTGAAGGCATAAGTCCTAAGATAATGATTGCCACTCAAAATAATTTTGCTGGTGGCTGGGTCATGGTAATAAACCTTGTGGGTGATAGATTTACTACTGACTTTCCAGAATACCAATACCTTATTACTTTTACCAAGTCCATAAACGAGAAATTCGTGGTTTTTGGTGAGACTCAAGGAATCAAGAGTGATTTCTATGCCGATAATTTATTTAGGTTAGGTGGCGCCTATCTATTTGGTGAAGATTTTCAATTGGATACAGCATTGACTTTCAATACCAAAGATACACCGTCGGTCTTCAGCATTAATTTTGGAGCTTCATATCGATTGGATTTTCATGAAGATAAGAAACCTGAGAACAATATGATCAAGAGCCTAAGAAAACAAAAGAGGCAGACAAAAGATGAATTAAAAAAATTGAAAAAGAAAAAGAAGAATGGAACTAACGACGATGATAGTGATAGCCTATGATTGAAATTAAAGAAGCCTTAACTAAAAAAGAACTAAAAGTCTTTGTCAAGTTCCCTTTTTCGATCTATAATAATTCGAAATACTGGGTGCCTCCTATCATTAAACAGGAACTTAGCACCTTCAACAAGAAAGAAAATCCAGTTTTCAAGGGCGCCGAAGCGCGATTTTTCATAGCATATAAAGACGGTGAAATAGCTGGTCGAGTTGCCGCTATAATTAACTGGAATGAAGTCAACGAGCAACAAGTTAAGAAGATGCGTTTTGGTTGGTTTGATTTTATCGATGACTTAGACGTCTCAAAAGCCCTGCTTGACGCAGTAATGAAAATTGGAAAAGAAAAGGGGTTAGAATTCGCTGAAGGCCCGGTAGGCTTCTCCAATTTAGACAAAGTAGGCGTGATGACTGAAGGTTTTGATCATTTGGGACGCATGATAACTTGGTATAACCATCCTTACTATGCCAAACATTATGAGACTTATGGTTTTAAAGGCGAGAAATACTATTTAGAAAATAAATTTCCCTTTAAGAATGTAAAACCTGAATTCTTCGAAAGGATTCAAGCACTGGTAAAGAAACGATATGGATTGAAGGCGCTAGATTTTACTAAAACTGAAGAAGTAATGGAATATGCGGATGAGATGTTCGACCTTTTCAATGAGAGTTATGCATCCTTATCATCATTTGTTGCGATTTCAGATCTCCAAAAGGCGTATTTCAAGAAAAAATTTATTTCTTTCGTCAACCCAGAATATGTCAAATTCGTTTTAGATAAAGACAACAAATTAGTAGCATTTGCCATCGTGATGCCCTCTTTTGGTAAGGCGCTTCAAAAAGCAAATGGGAAATTATTCCCCCTCGGATTTAAACATCTACTCCACGCCAAGAAGCATAGCAAAGACGTTACATTTTACTTAATAGGTGTACTCCCAAGCTATCAAAACAAGGGTGTTACAGGCATTATCTTTAGTCAATATTATCATACCTTCAAGAAGAAGGGTATTAAAACTTGTTATCGTACACCAGAATTATCCGATAACCAAGCCATTCATGCACTATGGAAAGATTTTAATCCGGAGATATACATTCGTAGAAATACGTTTAGAAAAGATCTGTAATAAAAAAGGGCCCCCCCA
>RCNB010000539.1_pt1 | contig 24995 bp, 24 predicted proteins | sample 2041321 | NCBI WGS metagenome assembly RCNB01 (sample SAMN09708232, study PRJNA481090) | Marine sediment metagenome, whole genome shotgun sequencing project. | reverse complement strand
GAGCAAAGTACAGAAGCCATTATAAGGAACATACAGGAAGGGCATTTAGATGGCGCTATTGCCGCAACGCCTCTGGAAATAGAATATATAAAAGAAAGACCGCTATACTATGAACCCTTTGTTGGATATGTGCCCGAGAACCATAGACTTAGAGAAGCAGATAAACTAAATCCAAGTGATTTGGATATTAGTGATATTTTATTGTTAAAGGACGGGCATTGTTTTAGGGATGGCGTAATAAATCTTTGTAAAACATCCAAAAAATATGAAGATGAGCATTTTCAGTTACAAAGCGGCAGTTTTGAAACATTGGTAAATCTGGCTGATGAAGATATGGGAATGACCTTATTACCTTACCTCAATACCCTGGAATTGGATGAGAAAAAAAAGAAAAATTTAAAATTTTTTAATAAGCCCTCGCCAGCCAGGGAAGTAAGCCTTATTTATCACAAGAGTGAACTCAAAATCCAGATTACACGAGCATTAAAAGAAGTTATTTCGGGGATTGTGCGTGGTGCAATCACATTTCAGGATGTAAAAATAATTAGTCCAATCAATAAAAATTAAAAGCCACCTTGTTGGGTGGCTTTTATATTATGCTTTTAGATAAATTAATGTGGGTTGTAACTCTGGCTTATCTGTAATAAAATTTTGTAACCAGGCTTTCAATTCTTCAATTTCATCAGGCAATAGTTTAGTTATTGCTTTTTTAAGTTCTTTACTAAAGAGTTTTACATCAAAACTTACTTTTTGGAGTACTGTTTTATAATACTCCAGCATAGCTTTTGCCATATTGAGAGTTTGTTTTAATTAGATTGTTATTCCAAAAATAATCAAAAATAGCTTTATATTACTGTTTACATATCGTTAAAAATTGGATAAATTCATGTTAAAGTCAATATCTCACTATTGAAAAACTTCCTATACATCTGCTATTTAATCGTTTTTTTGGTCGTTCTTGGAGCATGTGCATCTGGCAAAAAGTTAGAAAAAACCATCACTGCCACATTGAACCTTGAATCTTTCAGAAATCATTTTACAGGAATTTTGATCTACGATCCAAGTTCCGGTGATACTTTATACCGTCTCAACAGCGATAAATATTTTACTCCGGCAAGTAATACCAAAATTTTTACCCTTTATACCTCATTATTACTTCTGCCCCAACAGATTCCTGCATTAAAATATTGCAATTTGAACGACACCCTCTTTATAGAAGGTACGGGTAATCCATCCCTCTTGCACCCATATTTAAACGATAGTTCTGTTACCCGGTTTTTAAAGGGCTTTAAAAATATCTCCCTAAATCAGAATAACTTTACTGATAGCAAATTCGGACCTGGCTGGGCATGGGAGGACTATGATGGGTATTACTCTGCAGAACGCAGTGCCTTACCTATATTTGGAAATGTGGTAACTATCTCTAATACGGATACCTTACGTGTGATTCCCAGCTATTTTATGTCAGATGTAAGCCTGATAAAAAACACAATTAATCGCGAGATTGACACGAATACTTTTTATTTCGATCCTACAAGAAAAGACACTCTTGAAATTCCATTTAAAGCAGAAAGTATTGTAATTAAGACTCTTTTGGAAGCAGCCCTCGGAAGAGAAATATCAGTAGTTCAAAAAATGCCTTGTGAAGAAAAAATGATACTCTCGGGAATATTAACAGATAGTATTAATAAAAGAATGATGCAGGAAAGTGATAATTTTTTAGCTGAGCAATTACTCTTACTGGCCTCCTCTACCCTATCAGACTCTTTAAACACAGGAACAGCCATAGCGTATATGTTGAAAAATCACCTTAAAGATTTAAAACAACAACCTAGATGGGTAGATGGTTCCGGACTTTCCAGATATAATCTTTTTAGCCCTGAAGCTATAGTATATGTTTTGAACGCACTTCATGCGGAGGTTCCAAAAGAAAGACTATTTAATCTTTTTGCAGAGGGAGGAGAATCGGGCACAATAGCTGATTGGTACCCGGGAAATCCGCATCCATATATCTATGCTAAAACAGGCACACTGGGTAACAATCATAATATTAGTGGGTATTTAATAACTAAATCGGGGAAAACCCTAATATTCAGTTTTATGAATAATCATTTTACGAATCCCTCTTCGGACATAAAAAAACAAATGCAGTATGTTTTCGAATGGGTAAGGGACAACTATTAAAGTATGCTATTTATGCTTGCGTATTGTAAGAGCATAATGGTTTTTGCATCTTTTATATCTCCGTGTGTAATCATATCCAGGGCGGTATCGAATAAAACTTCCAACACTTCAATATTTTCACTCTCATCTTCAGCGCCCCCGCCATCTCCTACTTTCATTTGCTCTTCGTATTCCCCAATAAAAAAGTGAAGTATTTCAGTTACGGAGCCTGGTGACATATAAGACTCAAACACCTTTTTTACATGATGTATTTTATACCCGGTCTCTTCCTCTACTTCTTTTTTGATGCAGTCCTCAGGATTAGCACCATCCAACAATCCGGCGCATACCTCTATCATCATTCCGGAAGGATTTCCATTTAAATAGGTGGGCATCCTGAATTGTTTGGTAAGAATAACTGTTCCTTTCTGTCTGTTATACAACAAGATTGCAGCTCCATTTCCACGGTCATACGATTCGCGAATCTGAGTTTCCCACTCTCCATTATCCTTTTGATATTCATAAGTGTACTTGCATAAGGTGTACCAATTATCTGATAAAACGTCTTTTCTAATATTCTTAATCTTGTTGTCGTTCACGTTCGTCGAGGTTAATATTAGTTGAAGTATTATATATAATTGGTTTATACGGTAAGTGCATTATTTAAATACCTTCTAAAAGGAAGCATTTCTTTATATACCTTGATAACAATTTCTTTAAAGTCATTGCTTAATACCTGATCATTTGAAAGCTGGTGAACTACGGCAAAGGATTTATTTCTCAACAAATCAATGTAAGGATGCTCCTTTATAAAACCTTTGGGAGCAGCTTTCAACTTTTTATCAATATATAGCGAGCCAAAAGTTTCTTTAAATGAATCTTTATTGATAATTTTTATTAGTTCTTCCCCATTATAATCTATTGCATCCCTTATACTTCGAAGTGACTTTGGGTCCGGTCGCCAAATACCGCCGGCAAGCAAAGATTCATTTATTCCAATCTGAATATAGAAATCTCCTGTCCCGGGTGCTTTATCCATACCGGCGCCAAAGTGATCTTTATAAATAGGTTTGTGCGGGTGAAACATAAGATTATTGTTAATCCTGTTTATGCCCTTTTTTCCCGGAGTGGGGTAATAATACTTATCAATATCCGCCAGGGTATTATCCAGATCATCTAACCAGCTAATAAATTCTGCGCGAATTTCCTTGTACCGTTTTCGGTTGATGTCCATCCAGACCTTGGAATTGTTCTTCTCCAATTCGCTTAAAAAATCAAATAGCTTTTTAAAATTCATAAGGAGATTATTCTGGCACCGCAGTTTTATAGGTATTTAATTAGAAACGATTATCGCCATCCAGCAGATCTCCAATTCCTCCTAAAATACTTCCTTCACCCTTGTTTTTTCCTCCCCCTTTTGGCGCTGCGGCCCACACTCTGCCTGCCAGCCTGCTAAAAGGCAGGGATTGAATATAGACCGTTCCTGGTCCTCTCAAAGACGCAAAGAACATGCCTTCACCGCCAAATACAGTATTTTTGATTCCTCCAACAAATTCAATATCATAGTCTATATCCTTGGTAAACCCTACAATACAACCCGTATCAACTTTTAAAATTTCACCCGGCCCTAACTCTTTCTTGGCCAGGGTACCGCCGGCATGAACAAAAGCCATCCCATCACCTTCCAGTTTCTGCATTATAAAACCTTCACCCCCAAACAGACCCCTGCCAAGTCGTTTAGAGAATTCTATACCAATAGAAACTCCTTTGGCCGCGCAGAGAAAGGCATCTTTCTGACAAATAAATCTTCCTCCTTTTTCAGATAAATCAATGGGCAAAATCTTACCCGGGTAAGGAGAAGCAAAACTAACTTCCTTTTTGCCTTGGCCCACATTTAAAAAAGCAGTCATAAATAAGCTCTCACCGGTAAGAATACGTTTTCCCGCCGAAAATATCTTGCCAAGTACGCTGTTATCCTGGTTGGAACCATCCCCAAAAATGGTATCCATCTTTATATCCGTATCCATCATCATAAAGCTACCTGCTTCTGCAACAACAGCTTCCTGCGGATCTAATTCTATTTCCACATATTGCATTTCTTCCCCATATATGTGGTAGTCTATTTCGTGTGCGTTCATTGTAATTGTTTTAAGTTATCAATAGTTAGTTGATTTAGAAATCAAAATGTTACAAATACTACTTAAATATAAAAATATCAGGTTCTTAATTTTACCGTCCATTCAAAACTAAAAGTAGAAACCACTAGTCCGGCTTCATTTATCCCAACAGATTTCATCCAAAAGGTTTGCCCCTCTCCTGTGGCGATGGTTTGGTCTAATGCTTCTTTTATTTTCTGCCCATCCTCGCAGGTGAATGTAATTTTACCGGTTGCCTTTTTAGAGAAATTAGCATTATTATTGGCAACAAGCATAGAAATACTTTCACCACGTTCTCTAATCTGTGAACTAACCATAATACCGGTGCTAAGCTCGGCTGCCATACCCTGAACGGCCCAGAACATAGATTTAAACGGGTTCTGATTAAACCATTTATGTCTTACGCTAACCACAGCTTTCTCTTCATCGCAGGATCTAAGTCGAACCCCGCACCACCATGCCGATGGTAATTTAAAAAAGGCAAAGACGTTGAATTTACTGGGACTTAGGCTCATTGAACTATAAATATATGGTAAAAGTAAGTATTCTATTTTAACTTATAAATGTTAATTTATTGTTAAATTATAGTACTATGTTTTGCATAATACCTTCTTTTAGCCATATATTTGCATAAGAAACTAATATGCCATGACAGAGACATTGACCAAACACGAAAGAAGTTTATCCGCAGTTATCCATGCGTCTACCCTTAGCAAGTACTTTATTCCCTTTGGTAACTTCCTTTTACCATTGGTTTTATGGATTGCAAACAAGAAGGAACACAGCTTTGTAGACTACAATGGGAAGCAGGCTTTAAATTTTCAAATTAGCCTCTTATTGTACTCTATTATTCTTGGAATCATATCCGTTCCTTTCATACTTGGATTTATACCAAGCATTTTTGATGGAGCGTTATTAGATATTCGCGATTACAACGAGTTCAACAATATCAATTTTCATTTTATAGGTGAAAATTTACATTTTGGATGGTGGCTTTGGCCTATTGGAATTACAGGTATGTTACAGGTTGCTCTCTTTATTATCAATATAGTTTACACCATTTTGGCCACTTTAAGGACAAATGAAGGGCAGTATTTTAAATATCCCATAACGATCAATTTTATAAATAATAAACAGCATTAATCAAGCTGTATAATAGGAGTTATTCATCAATAGAAAAAGGAGTTTATTTATCAATCATCATCAAATGAAAAGCAAAAAAACGAACAGTTAACCAGATGCTGAAATGAAGCCGTGTTACACGGAACAGCACAAAACAGAATTATGAAATTATGAACATAGAAAACACAAAAGCACAGATGCGAAAAGGAGTTTTGGAATATTGCATACTCTCCATTCTAAGAGGAGAAGATAAGTATGCTTCCGAAATTCTTGGAACCCTCAAGGATGCAAAAATGCTGGTGGTTGAAGGTACAATTTATCCCTTGCTAACCAGGTTAAAGAATGCCGGGTTGCTCAATTATCGCTGGGAGGAATCAACCTCCGGCCCACCAAGAAAATATTATGCACTAACGGAAACAGGTAAAGTGTTCCTGAAAGAATTGAACATTACCTGGGATGAACTTAGAGGAGCAGTTAATTTGGTTACCAATACTAAAAACAACTAACAATGAACAAAACAGTAAATATAAATCTCGCAAATATACTTTTTCACATAGATGAAAAAGCATTTAACAAATTACAGCGCTACCTGGAATCAATTAAGCGTTCATTTTCCGGAACTGCCGGAAGCGATGAAATCATTGCTGATATTGAAGCCAGGATAGCTGAACTTTTCCAGGAGAAAATGGAAAACGACAGGCAGGTTATAACTCTTAAAGAGGTAGATGAAGTCATCAACATCATGGGACAACCTGAAGACTATATGGTGGATGAGGACATTTTTGAAGATGAACCAAGAAAAAGTAGTGAATCACGCCCAAGAATTAAAAGACTCTATAGAGATATTGACAATAAATATATTGGCGGAGTATGCGCCGGGCTGGAACATTATCTTGGGTTCGATGTCGTATGGATACGGCTGATATTCATTGTACTTGGTGTTTTTACAGGTTTTGGTTTTATTGCCTATATCTTACTGTGGATTTTGGTGCCAGAAGCGGCTACCACTTCTCAGAAATTGGATATGAGAGGTGAGCCTGTGAACATCAGTAATATTGAACGAAAAGTAAAAGAGGGTTTTGATGATGTCGCAGATAAAGTAAAGAGTGTAGATTATGAAAAAGTAGGCAACCAGGTAAAAAGCAGTGGCAAAACATTTTTTGATGCCCTTGGCGACATTATCATGTTCCTATTCAAAGTTTTCGGAAAATTTATTGGGATCTTATTAATCATAATAGGAGCTGCAACCTTAATTGGTCTCTTTGTAGGATTATTCACCGTTGGAATTTTAGATATTGTACATATCCCTGGTATCGACTTTTATGATATGGTAAATTCCACCTCTGCCCCTGTATGGCTTGTTTCACTACTGTGCTTTTTCGCAATAGGAATTCCGTTTTTCTTTCTGTTATACCTGGGATTAAAAATTCTTGTGAATAACCTTAAGTCTATCGGCAACATAGCTAAATTCTCATTGCTGGGATTATGGCTGCTATCCATTATCGGATTGAGTGTTTTAGGAATTCAACAAGCTTCAGCTCATGCTTTTAACGGGACAACCACTGTTAAAGAAGATTTGAATTTTGATCAAGGAATTGACACTTTACGTATTAGCCTGCGATCCAGTGATATTTATGAAAATCAGGAAAATGTGGGGATCAATGGAATGACCATTACCTATGATGAAAATGGGGATAAACTGTTATTTGCCGACGACGTGCGTTTTGATATTAAAAAGTCTGAGGACTCTATTGCTCATATTCGAATTAGAAAGGACGCAGACGGAAATTCTTTTGCATCTGCAAAAGATCGGGCAAGCCAAATCGATTATAATTATTCCGTTGATGATAAAACCTTGTTACTCGACAATTATCACACAACAGATGCTAAAAATAAGGTTCGTGACCAGGAAGTACGCGTTACGGTTTATGTTCCGGTAAAAAGTGTCATATGGTTTGATGAATCTGCCAAACGCCACATTGGGAGAATAACCCGTTACGACAAGGATATTTATCGAAGCGAAATAATAGATTACCAATGGCTTATGCAAAACAACGGTGTATTGCAGTGTCTGGACTGTCCGGAAGACCTGGAAGATGAAGAAGATGAAGATGGTCGCATAATTATCAATGAAAATGGCGTAGATATTGACATTAAAGACGATGGGGATTCCTTTAAAATGAAAATTGATGAGGACGGTGTAAAGATCAAAACCAATGATAATAACTAAAAGTTTACAATTCATCATTGCTATTCAACAACTGGGTAATACATATTCTATTTTTCTAACAAAAACAGTGACTTTTATTCAATCAAATTAAAACAATAATCAATAAATCAGAGTCCAGATAAAATTTGGACAATAAAAAAACGACTATCATGACAACCTTAGCAAGAATTACAATCGCATTTATCCTGGCACTATTTCTTTCCTCTTGTGCCTTTGACATTAATTTTGGTGACGGCAAAAAAGGAAATGGGGTTATTGCCGAAGACCGAAGAGAAATAACCGAAGAGTTTACCGTGGTATCTGCCTCAGAAGGCCTGGATGTTTATGTTACGCAGGCCAAAGATTTTGAAATCACCGTGGAAGCTGATGAAAATGTTATCGACTTAATTGGAACAGATATCCGGGATGGTAAGTTAAAAATCCATGCTATAGAAAATATTGGCAGAGCAACTAAAAAAGTATATGTCTCTTTGCCCGATATTACCGGACTGGAATCTTCAAGTGGTGCGGATTTAATTGGGAAGAGTGTTATTGAATCTGATAAAATATCGTTGAATGCTAGTAGTGGCTCAGATCTGCAGGTAGAATTAAGTGCCGATGAGGTTGATGCTAATACAAGCAGTGGGGCGGATATTAAATTATCCGGCGAAGCCAATATCCTAAATGCCAATGCCAGCAGTGGTTCAGATATTAAGGCTAGAGATTTTAATGTGCAAACCTGCCGTGCCGATGCAAGCAGCGGAGCAGATATTTCTTTAAATGTATCTGAATCTCTGACTGCTGACGCCAGTAGCGGTGGCGATATTTCCTATTCCGGAGAAGCAACAGTTCAAATGAAAAAATCTGTTTCCGGAAGCGTTCACAAGAATTAAAAGAAATTTTCACGATTAAACAACATCATCCTAAACTATGTTATGTTAACCCCGGCATTCTTGCCGGGGTTTTGTTTTGTCATATATGGGATTTATATTAGTGGTAAACATTTAGTTAATGAATCTCACCCTAAAAGAATACATATTACCTTTAAAACATACTTTTACAATTTCAAGGGAATCCCATGATTTTCAAACAACTCTAATAGTTTCTCTCTCATCTGAAAATTGTACCGGTTATGGTGAAGCAACTTCCAATACCTATTACGGTATTAGCTGTGAAAGCATGATCGCTGAGATTGAAGCAATTCGCTCCGAAATAGAGGCCTACAATTTTAAAAATGCTGAAGATTTTTACACTTTTATTGCAGCCACGGGATTGAGTAACTTCGCCTTATGTGCTTTGGATCTTGCTGCTCATGACCTCTATGGTAAAATTATTGGAAAACCACTATACGAGATTTGGGGTACTTCTCAAGAGAATTATCCCATTACAAATTATACGATTGGCCTGGATACCGTAGATAAAATGGTCATAAAAATGAAAGAAAAACCCTGGCCTATTTATAAAATAAAGTTGGGAACGGAAAATGATGTGGCCATTATTAAAGAGTTGCGAAAACATACAACAGCTATTTTCAGGATTGATGCCAATTGTGCCTGGACCGCAGCGGAAACTATTCACAATGCGCCCTTGTTAAAGGAATTGGGTGTTGAGTTTTTAGAACAACCTCTAAAAGCTGATGATTGGGAAGGGATGGAAAAAGTAATTCACCAAAGTGTTCTTCCGGTAATTGCCGACGAAAGTTGTATCGAAGAGGGTGATGTAGAGAAATGCTGGCTCCATTTTAATGGTATAAATATTAAATTGACAAAATGTGGGGGACTTACGCCGGCTTTGCGAATGATAAATAAAGCCAGGGAACTGGGGTTGAAAGTCATGGTAGGGTGCATGACAGAATCTACCGTTGGGATTTCGGCTATAGCCCAACTATTACCAAAATTGGATTATGTAGATATGGATGGGGCAATGTTATTATCTGAGGATATTGCAAAGGGGGCTCAAATTAAAGAAAAAGGCCGAGTTGTTTTTCCTAGATTAAATGGCAGCGGAATAGAATTATTAAAATGACCTCATATATTGATTCTTTTCCGGGACGCGAAATTGTAATTGAGCGGAAGAAATTTCTTTACTTCGGTGGAACCGCCTATTTTGGGATGCAAACTGATAAGGAATTCCAGAATATTTTTATCGCAAATATCAAAAAATATGGCACCAGCTATGGCGCTTCCAGAACGTCCAATGTTCAGCTATCAGTTTATAGAGATGCGGAAACTCATCTTTCAAAATGGGTTGGTAGTGAAGACTGTGCAGTCCTATCATCAGGATATCTTGCGGGCCAATTGATTTGTAGCTTATTCAGTGGTAAGCAATATCAGTTATTCTATACACCAAACAGTCATTCCGCCCTATACCAATCTAACGTTAAACCCTATATCACTTATTCGGCTTTGCATATTGCATTAAGGGACCATCTGTCATCAAACAAAGAGGCAATACCTGTAATTCTGTTAGATTCCATAGATTTCTCGGGCTATAACTACCCAGAATTTCAAGGGTTAACGTCACTACCTCTAAATAAATGCATTCTTGTGGCAGATGATTCGCACGGTATTGGACAAATAGGCCCTGCAAATAGCGGAGTTTTCCAAATTCTCTCGAATATCAAACCCAAAGAGCTACTAATTTGCAGCTCTTTGGGTAAAGCGCTAGGTATAGATGCAGGAGCAATCTTTGGCACCAGTAAAAGGTTAAAACAAGTAATAAAAACGGATTTTTATGCCGGAGCTTCGCCCCCATCACCTGCAAGTATGGCCACATTAATTGATGCTGAAGAAATATATAAATCTAAAAAAAGGATTTTGGATTATAATATGAGTTTTTTCCTAAATCAAATAAATGATAATAAGAAATTTAGCTTTATACAAGGTTTCCCCGTATTTGGTTATTCCGATCCTGAATTAACAAAATTTCTGTATAACAACGGAATTATTGTAACTGATTTCAATTATCCCTCAGAAGAAGCCAGCTTAAAAAGCAGGATAATATTAACTGCCTTACATACTGAGAAAGACATTACAATTCTTACTTCACTTATAAATTCTTTTTATGATTAACTATTAAACTGGTGACCAGCCATTTACAATTCATAATTTATTCTCTGATTTTCTGTTGGTTTCACAAAAAAATTGTAACTTTTAAGATCTATTTAAGAATCATATTAAAATACACTAACATGAAGAAATTACTGGGATTGGTTTTATTGATGGTGCTCCTGATCACTGCTACTGCAATCACATCTATGAAACCTAACACGATGCATACAATTCAAGGCACCTGGGAACTGCAAAGCTTTTATAACTATGATGGCGAAAATATTACTGATACTGTACCCCTTGCTGAAGGTTACAGACAGGTTAAAATATATCACCACGGCAAGGTCATGTGGTCTCGTACTACCTCTAGTGATACTAAGGACGCAGATGGTAATGACGTTGTAGGGAGGTTTGGCTATGGAACCTATAAATTAACAGATACCGAATTAATAGAAACCATAGAATATGGTGATAAAGGTATGATGAGAGATTTGGAGGCTTTACGAAACTTTACTTTTGAACTAGAATTGAAGGATAACACCTATAGTCAGATATCAACTGATGCGGAAGGTAACAGGACTTTCTCAGAAAATTACAAAAGATTAGATTAGGATCTGGCATCCTTGGAAAATGAAAAGACCGCTATTCCTAGCGGTCTTTTTTTTACTGTAACAGATAAATTTTATTAAATATCTTAGGACACTACTTGTGGGGATTCTATAGTAGCCAAATAACGTTCTGCATCCAAAGCTGCCATACAACCGGTTCCTGCCGCCGTTACGGCTTGTCTGTATTCCTTATCCTGAACATCACCACTTGCAAAAACTCCAGGCTTGCTTGTTTTAGTGGATTTACCATGTGTTATAAGATATCCAGTGTCATCCATCTCAAGCTGACCCTTGAAAATTTCCGTATTGGGTTTATGCCCTATGGCAACAAAGAAGCCTGTAATAGGAATTTCTTCTTTTGCACCAGTTTTATTATTCACGATTCGTAAACCTTCAACTACCTGTTCACCTAATACCTCATCCACTTCTGAATTGTACCGCAGATCAATGTTTGGCAGACTGTTTACTCTATGTTGCATGGCCTTCGAGGCCCTCAAATAGTCCTTACGGACCAACATAGTAACTTTATTGCAAATATTCGCAAGATATGATGCCTCCTCAGCTGCCGTATCGCCACCTCCTACTATTGCCACATCTTGTCCTTTGTAAAAAAAACCGTCGCACACGGCACAAGCCGAAACACCTCCCCCGCGCAAACGTTGTTCACTGGGAATATTTAAATATTTAGCAGTTGCGCCTGTGGAAATAATCACGGTTTCCGCCTCAATTACTTTAGACTCATCCATGGTTACTTTGTGAATCCCGCCAACTTCTTTACTGAAGTCAACCGAAGTAGCCATACCAATGCGAACTTCTGTTCCAAAGCGCTCGGCCTGTTGCTGCAACTGAACCATCATCGTAGGTCCGTCTATTCCCTCAGGGTAACCTGGAAAATTATCGACCTCCGTGGTGGTGGTTAATTGCCCTCCGGGCTCCATCCCGGTATACATAAGTGGTTTTAGATCTGCCCTGGCTGCGTAAATAGCAGCGGTATAACCCGCAGGACCTGAACCTAATATGAGTGTTTTTACACGTTCAATTTTTTCTGACATGATTTAATATTAAACTATAATTATTATGCCTTAAAAGTAGGATTTTCAGGATAAACCTTACTTTAAAAGTTATAAAAAGTTATTATAATTATATAAGCAGATCTATGCTATCTCCTTGAAGTAATTCAAATCAATAATTTAATATTAATCGAAGTTTTTACTCATGATGATAGACTTGAAGCTTACTTATAAATATATCAGGCCGGGATAATTTAGCTAATCCTTTACACCAATTTTGGATAAGATATCCTCCATTAAACACCATTTTGTGAATGATGACTGTAAGAGGTTTATGCCAACGAAGGCAGTAAACCATAACCAATTAATATTCACGTAAATGGCGAGTATTAAGCTAACCAGAATAAAGATTCCGGCAACTGCCCTAACAATTCTGTTTTTCATACTTATTATATTTTAAATTGATCTTTCTATGGGAACTACAATCGCTTTTATTGGATTGTTGGTTACCAAATTTTCATTAAACACTTTAATCAAACTAAAGAGGGAATCTATTTTTTCATCTTCAGTGAAAGAGAAAAACAGGCTGGATTCTACACCTCCTTTTACACCAGGAAACCAATTTGAGGTCATTAAAAGGGCCGCCTGTTGTTTATATCCGTCAATTTCTGAACCGCTAAAATTTTCAATATTGGCTTTTTTAAAAAGTTGCAGAATGGCCTCTTCATACTGCTCGACTACGGTAACAATGAGTAGTTTCATATTTTGTGATTTTTACGTTCTATTAAATAATATACCAGTGGCACCACTAACAGAGTAAGTACCGTTGAGGCAATTGTTCCTCCCATTAGTGAAATAGCTAAACCCTGAAATATCGGGTCAAAAAGAATAACAAAAGCACCAATGACAACCGTTCCTGCAGTTAAAAGAATAGGAGTCGTTCTAACTGCCCCAGCATCTATAACTGCTTGTTTTAACGGAATACCTTCTGCAACACGAAGGTTTATAAAGTCTATAAGCAGCACGGAATTTCTTACCATTATTCCGGCCAAAGCTATCATTCCAATAAAAGAAGTAGCCGTAAAGAATGCATCTAATATCCAATGGCCAAATACAATTCCAACTAAGGATAGAGGAATGGCCACCATCATTACAATGGGTGCCTTAAAGTTTTGAAACCACCCTACAATTAAAATATAGATAATAACAATTACCCCTAGAAATGCAATTCCTAAATCTCTGAATACTTCCAGAGTAATTTGCCACTCTCCATCCCATTTTATTGTGTAATCATCTTCAAAATCGGGCTGTTTACTGTAAAGTTCTTCAAGCTTATATCCCTCAGGAATATCAATTTCCTTTAATTTATCTGACATGCCCAAGATAGCATAAACAGGGCTTTCCAGTTCTCCTGCCATATCAGCAAGTACGTAAACCACCCTTTTTTGATTTTTTCTATAAATGCTTTTTGCGCTTATAGTTTCATTAATTTTCGTTAAATCGCCAATGGTAATCATAGTTCCCATTCTTGATTTTACTTTGAGTTGAGAAATATCATTAATGGTCGATTTCTCTTTTTCGTCAAGGGCGAGTAACAAGCCTACCTGATTGGATGCATCTTCATCATACAAGTTAGTTATGGCTTTCTCCGAAAGGGCTAAATTTAATGTATTAGCTATTTGCCGGGGTGCCACGCCATAAAGCATAGCTTTTTGTTTGTCAATGATAAATTCATATTCGGTTTGGTCCGCTTCTACCATCCAATCCACATCCACTACATCTTTGGTGTTGTTTAACAGGCTTTGCAACTGATTTGCAACAGCAATCTGCTGGTCATAATCCGGTCCATAAATTTCTCCCACAATAGTGGATAACACCGGTGGCCCAGGGGGCACTTCCACCACTTTTATGTTCGCATTATATTTTTTTCCGATTTTTCTAATTTCAGGGCGCATAAGGCTGGCTATCTCATGGCTTTGAGCACTTCTTTCGTGTTTATCTACCAGGTTTACCTGAATATCAGCAACATTACTCCCTCCTCTGAGATCATAATGCCTCACTAAGCCATTGAAAGTAATGGGGGCAGAAGTCCCGACATAACTTTGATAATTAACAACTTCCGGACGGGTAGATAAATATTGGGAAATTTCTTTTGCAACAACAGCAGTCCGCTCTAACGTAGTACCCTCGGGCATGTCTATGACTACCTGAAATTCATTTTTATTATCAAAAGGAAGCATTTTTACAGCCACTGATTTAGTAAAGAACATGGCTACCGAAGCCAACAATAAAATGAAAGTTATACCCAGAAATATCCAGCGTATCTTTTTATTCTCAAGCAAGGGCTTTTCGAATCTCTCATATATCCGATATATAAAGGTTTCCTCTAGTTGCTTTTCTTCCTTTTTCTTGCCATTTTTTTCTTTTTCACGCAGAAATATAAACCCCAGGTAAGGTGTAATTGTAAGTGCCACAAACAAAGAAAATATCATTGCGATAGATGCTCCAATTGGCATTGGGGACATATATGGGCCCATTAATCCTGAAACAAAGGCCATGGGCAACACCGAGGCAATGACCGTAAAAGTTGCCAGAATAGTAGGGTTCCCAACTTCGTTAATCGCGTACAGGGCGGCTTGTTTGAATGGTAGTCGTTTCATTTTGAAATGACGGTGCATATTCTCCGCAATAATTATAGAATCGTCTACCACTATACCTGTTACAAATACCAAAGCGAATAGAGTAATTCTATTCAGCGTATAGTCCAGCATATAATAGCTGAGTAATGTAAGGGCAAATGTAATTGGGACTGATAAAAATACCACCAAACCTCCTCGCCAACCCATGGCCAGCATAACCACAAAAGTTACTGCTATAATTGCCCCAATAAGGTGCATTAAGAGTTCTGATACTTTTTGAGAAGCAGTTTCGCCGTAATTTCGGGTTACTTCCACATGCACATCGCTAGGAATCAGATTTTGTTTTAAGTGGTCTACCTTATTCAGAATAATATCTGAAATCTTCATGGCATCTGCTCCTTTTCGTTTGGCTATGGAAATGGTAACAGCTGGATATTCAGAATTATACAGCTGTGCATTTTCGCCCGCCTGGCCAAAACCAAGAGAAACATAATTTTTGGGTAATTCAGCACCATCATGTATTTCCGCAATTTGTTTTAGGTATATTGGTTGATTTTGTTGAACGCCTACAACCAAATTTTCAACATCCTCCGTAGTTTCCAAAAACTTTCCGGTTGTTACTGTGAACTCCGTGTCATATTTATTAAAAGTACCACTGCTAAGCTGACTGTTATTGGCTTTTATCATCTTTGCAACAGAAAGGAAATCCAGGCCGCTTTCTGCCATCTTGTCTTTGTCGAGTACTACTCTTAATTGCCTGTTTCTGCCACCAATTTTTTGGATCGCAGAAACATCATTAATCTTTTCAATTTCGTCAGTAAGTTCCTGTGCAATCTGCTTCAGTTGGTAATCGTCGTAATTCTCACTCCAGAGGGTTAAACCCAGCATTGGCACATCATCTATAGCCCTGGTTTTTACCAACGGAAAGGTCACCCCTTGTGGCATGATATCCATATGCTTGTTAATCTCATTGTAGAGTTTAACAAAAGATCTTTCAATATCCTCACCTACATAAAATTGAACAATAACCATGGCTTGTTCATTCATGGAAGTAGAATAGACATATTCAACCCCTTTGATATTGGAGATAAGTTTTTCGAGGGGCTTTACAACCCTCGACTCCACTTCGGTAGGGCTAGCTCCGGGATATCCTACAAAAATATCAGCAATGGGAACATCAATTTGAGGTTCTTCTTCCCTTGGAATTAAAAAGGAGCTATATACCCCAATGATCATAAAAACTATCATTAGGAGTACTGTTAGCTTTGATCCTATAAACGACTTTGCAATTTTCCCTGCTAATCCTTCTTTCATATTTTTATTATTACCTTATGAATTTCTTTCTTAGTGTGTGGTAAATAAACCTACCCCGGATCTATTGTATGGATATTTTAACCCCGTTATATAATTTTCCATTTGATGAACTAATAAAACTTTCATCTGCTGCTAAGCCTGATAAAACTTCAACCCTATCACCATAGGTCCGTCCTAAACGAAGCCATCTGAGGAGTGCGGTGTTACTCTCGCTTACTGTATATACTCCGGATAATTGCCCTTTATGAATAAGTGCCTCAAGCGGTATTAAAGCCGCTCTTGATTGTTTATCTGCTGTTATAGGAAATTTCACAGTGGCATACATCCCTGATAAGATAGGTGCGCTGGTTTCCGATAAGGCCACTTTAACATGGTACTGACCACCGGTATTTTTAGATGAGCTGCTTACCTCAACGACTTCTCCCTGGACATTCTCATTTAAGGAATTCAAACTCACCTGTACTTCCATTCCTTGTTTTATTTTTGTTATTTCTGATTCAGATATTTTTGTCAGTACCTGGTATTTCCCTGGAGCTTCAACTTCAAGAAGGGGCATTCCAGGATTTGCCATATCTCCCGGGTTTATGAACTTATTGGTCACTACTCCGTTGAATGGAGCACGAATATCCGCATAGGAAAATTGTGCATTTACTTCATTTTTCATTTGTCTTGCGGCCTCAAGTCTTGCTTTGGCCATATTGTAATGAGCAGTTATATCATCCAGTTCCTTCTGGGAAGCGCTATTTTCCTGAAACAATATTGTATATCTCTTCATGTCTTTTTCTGAATTGTTATAGGCCGCCGTAGCTTCAGCAATTCCAGCATTTACCTGAGCAAGCTTTGCAGACAGATCCATGTTGTTTATGCTCAATAGAAGTTGTCCTTTAGTGACCTTATCCCCTATCCTTACATAAATCTTTTCTACATGTCCCATGATTCGGGTACTTAGGTTGGCACTTTTAACAGCTTCTATCTTTCCGCTTGTAGAAATCATAGTTGGACCATCAATCTCACCAACCATTTTTACTGTTACTGTAATAACAGGCCCATTTGCTTGTTGTTCTTTCTTCTCTTTATCACCACAACTCCAGACAAGAAGTATCAGAAGTATGACATATATTTTTTGCATATTTTGGTTTTTATTCTTCATTATTTAATTATTCTTTTGTTAAAAATTCCATGTAAGCCACAGCAGAATTATGCTGAAAAATGGTGAAATAATATTCCAGTTGTTTTTGAGCATATTGCGTTTCCGCCAAGAGCAAGTCGGTCGTTTTTTCCAAACCCTGTGCAAAACGATTACTGCGAATTCTCAGCGCTTCTTTTGATTGATTTAAGGCGAGAGTCGTAAGCTCCAAATTATTTTTTGTATCCTGAAGCATACGCCTCGCTTTGTTGAGCTCTAGCTGACTCTCTGATTTGTATAGTTCTAATTCTAATTTGGCTTTTTCAAATTCTGCCTTACTTTTATGAGCTTTTCCAAATCGCTTAGTCCCGTTCAGGACATCCCATCTCAATTCTGCCCCAAAGAGATAGCCACTGGCACTTCCCCGAAATACCTGTTCATCATGTAATTCGTAGGTCCCAAAAGCATTCAGCTTTGGTAAAAAACTCATTTTATCTGACCTGTATGTTTGATAATAGGCCTCTTTAACTGATTCCATTGCCAAAATATCTTTTCTATTCTCCGATACATTTTCCAAAGAAAATTGGTTTGCAAAAACCCTAAGTGAATCGGCAGGGGCCATTATCCGGTAGGTGGAGTCATTCATCATTACCGACAAGTAATTGGAGGCATTTTGAATATTGCTTTTTGCATATTGCAGTTGATTATCAATTTCTGTTAATCGCACTTCCACCGCCAGCACATCAGATCGTTGAAGGTATCCCTGTTTGAAGCTGTTGTCTGCCAGCCTTTTGTTTTCCATTGCAGCCACTTTTGTTTTTTCCAAAACTTCTACCGTTTTGTACGCCAGCTGTAACTGCATATATGCTTTTTCAACTTCCAATATCAGGTAATCACGTGTACGCCCGGATTGATATTCCGAGGCCGTCAGTTTCGCTTTTGCTGCTTTGCGTTGGTAGAAGCCATCAAAATTCAGCAGGGGTTGCTGAATCTCAAAACGGGTTGCATAATCTTCAATTTGACCTGGATTATTAAGGAGATCCGGATTAAAATCGGCTTGTGTTACAATTTGCTGATTTAATTTAACCCCAAAAGACATCAACGGATTGTTAGTAGCTATCCCGGTATGTGAAAGACTAATATTAGGTAATAGCACGGCATTGGTTTGCCTAAAATCACCTTCAGCAGCCATAATATCCTTCTCAGTGATTTTTAAGCTTTTATTTTGCTCCATCACCCTGTTCATAATCTCTCCCTTGGTAATTAGCACGTTCTTTTGTGCATTTAGAATAAAAACGCTTAACAAGGCTAGTATTTGTAGTGTATTCTTCATCAACTAATTAATTTGAAGCAAAATTAAGCTGAGAAGAAAGTTCAAACGGTAACCTATGTTACCGAAATCTGGTAACTAATGTTACAGAATATGCAAGCAGAATTGCATATAAAATAAAACAGCTTGCAACATTTTTTTAAGAATGTAGACAACGAGCCGATTTTCGCGAAATAATTAAAAAGAAACTAAAGTTTGGTCCCGTAGGCAAGATCCCCAGCATCGCCCAATCCCGGAATTATATATCCTTTTCCGGTTAATTTATCATCAATTGCTGCGATCCACAGATGAGTATTTTCAGGGAAAACACTTTTTACATAATCTATCCCAGCCGTAGAACCGATTACAGAAATTATATGAATTTGCTTGGGTTGACCATGGTTTTTTAAAGCATTTAATACATTCTCTAAGGTCTTTCCGGTTGCCAGCATAGGGTCTGTTAATATGAGTGTTTTACCTCCCAATGCCGGGGCGGCAAAATATTTAACGATTACATCAAAATCGTTACCTCCGTCCGGATGATGCCTGTAGGCTGAAATAAAGGCGTTCTCTGCTTTGTCAAAATAATTCAAAAGTCCACGATGTAAAGGCAAACCGGCCCTTAAAACAGAACACAAAACAAGGTTATTTAATGGCAATGCCATGGCTTTATGACCAAAAGGTGTTTGAACTGTACTTACCTTATAATTTAGAGTTTTACTTAATTCATAACACAGGATTTCACCAATCCGTTCAATATTCCTTCGGAAACGCATTGAATCCTTTTGAATATTTATATCCCTGAGTTCAGCAACGAATTGATTTAGCAAGGAGTTTTCAGCTCCGTAATTATGAATGATCATACATTTTATGATTTGCCTTAAAGATACATTTTTTAGGATTTAAACCAGTAGCTTATCCCGGCTGACCAATAGAAAACCGGCTTAAGATCTTCAGTTAATATAGTATCTTCATTGATTATTGTAGCACTACTTTGAGGGAATGCCATCATCGGGTAGAATGAAAAGATAAAATGTCTGTAATTGTAGTGTAATGGAATTTCTAATTCTATATTCAGAATTTTAAAGTTTTGAACTTCGTCAATATTAATCATGCTGGACTCCGCTGTTTCGGAACCAGAATTACCCATGCCCTTTCCTTTTCTATTACCTAAGCGACTGCTTCTAAAGTATTGTTGATAAAAATATTGTGTCCCGGCATATAAGGAAATGCCGGGGTTAATCATTAGATTTTTATTAATGGCATAAAAAGTACGGTCGAGCATCAACCCGGTAATAAAATCGGTGGAGCTACCGTCATTGAAATAACTTGTTAAGGAGAGGGTAGCCTCTAATACCTCAAAATCATAGCTAACAATGCCGGTTAGATCGCCTAAAACAGAAGACATTACATTAAAACTTTCTTCATTAAAAAAATAAGCGGTCCCCGAAATACCCCAGCTAAGCTTGTTTGAATTAAAATTATAACCCGCACTGAGCAAAAAAAGGTCAACTCTGTTAGCTTCCGATCCCGTGAGGAATGACAAGGACGCATCGGCAAAAAAACCTGATTTGTTGTAATACCCTATTGAGGGAAACAGATAAGGCGCAGCAATGGAGTCACGCCTTCCCATAAAAACGTTATCATTGATATAACTAACATTTGCCAAAAAATAGGAAAAGTCTTCATTAACTATATCATTGGTGGATTTAACAGGGTCTTGCCCCATAAGAACTAAAGGGATCATCGAGAATAAAAAAAAATACAAAATAAGTCGAATCTTCATTTTGGATTGTTTTAAATAAAGGGCTCCGGAATTTATCCGGAGCCCTCTAAAATGTTTATTTTGTACTTATTTTTTTCTTTTTCATAGTAGGCTTATTTACGCCTTTTTTTATCATCTTTTTATGAGGGGCAATGTTTTTTTGTATAATCATTTTGCGATACTGATACATATTACTAAACATTTGACCTTCAGCATTCAGACATTGTCCATCATGCAGTTGTAATCTCTTTTGATCTCTTGTTAGAAAACTTCCATCAGGGTTCACTACAACTCCATTTCCAAGGTCTAGACTTTCATTTAAACGCTGTTGTGTCTGATTCCGTACCACATACATGTCTCCATCAACCAAAGTGTATTGCACTCTATTTTGATTTCGTTCCTGAATTTGATCCTGGGTTAAACCTTTATTCTCCTGACCTACTTTGTAACGGTACTGGTATTCATTCCGATATTTGATACCATCACCATCCAAACACTCGCCATTCTTCAGTTTCATGCGGTCACCATCTGTGGTATGATAAGTTCCGTCAGGAGAAACCACAGATCCGTCTGATAAGGTCTGTTTATCTTTAAGACGCATTTCTGCCCGATCTCTTAATTCTAACATTTCGCCATTAACCATAACCAATTTGGTACGGTCTTGATCCTGAATTCTATCCTGATCTCTTTCCTGGGCCGTGAGTGCCATAGATCCGAAAACTACAAACGCAAATAAAAAAAACATTTTTTTCATGGTATTGAGATTTATCATTAATAATGTTACAAACCTACAAGACTAAAACAATCAGGACAATGATGTTAGTCATGTAATCCCAATAAATACAGTGGTTTCGTGTAACTTATGTTACATTGACAAGTACTTTACTATAGAAAATAAGGAATGGAAAAATACCCCTTGTAGTATATACTGGTGGCCCGCTGAGGCGACAGAAGTTTTAAAATATTATCCATTAACACAGGTAGCTGTTTTCTTACCGCAGCTCCTGTTTCTAAAATTGGCAAGGCAGCTACATCTCCCAGGTCATTGTCCGCATTAACCACATACTGATTTTCATCGGGAGCTGTGTGATTTCCTAAACACAATTGACAAGAATTTGAAGTATAGTAACATTTGTTACAAGGACTTTTCTAAATAAATTCTTAATTTAGAATCTTTAGAAAGAAACAGACTCAATGAAAAGACGAAACTTCGTTAAAAAGGCCACTTTAGGCACTATGGCTTCCGTAATAGGCGCTGATATTGTATTTGGTTCGGTTATGCCCGAAGGATATAAACCACTGGCACTGCAGGACCCGGACCCCTTTAAAATGTTCGACAAGGATAAAGGGATGGTGGTGTTAAATGACAAGCCCTGGAATATTGAAGCAAAGGCTCACCTTTTGGATGATAAAATAACCCCTAATAAGTTTATGTTTATTCGCAACAATGGATTAATCCCGGAAAACATAGATGTGAACAAATGGACCTTAACTTTTGATGGAGAGTCTGTAGGTCAGACGAAAACATATACGCTGGCTGAGTTAAAATCCAAATTTCCTCAGTATACATACCAATTGACATTGGAATGTGGAGGAAATGGCAGAAGTGAATTCGACCCACCCGCAAAGGGAAACCAATGGACAATTGGGGCGGTTTCCTGTGCCAGCTGGACAGGAATAAGACTAAAAGATGTTCTGGAAGATGTTGGAATAAAAGATGACGCAGTTTATATTGGTTATCACGCTGCTGATGTCCATTTAAGCAGGGATCCGGGGAAAGAACCAATTTCCCGAGGTGCCCCCATGATAAAGGCACTGCAGGAGGAAACCTTACTTGCTTTTAAAATGAACAATAAGGATATTCCTTTGGCTCATGGATACCCTTTAAGACTGATTGCAGGAGGCTGGCCAGCTTCAGTTTCGGGAAAATGGATTAATAGAATTAGCATTCGAAATAAGGTGCATGATGGTACTAAAATGACTGGTACTGCATACAGAGTACCTTGTAATCCCGTAGCGCCAGGCGATAAGGTTAAAGATGAGGATATGTGTATAATTGAATCTATGCCCGTAAAATCATTAATAACCTATCCAAAATCGGGGGCTATGATTAATAAAGGTAAAAAACTGGAAATCCGCGGACATGCCTGGGCCGGAGAACTTGAAGTAGCACAAATGGAATATTCCATAGATTTTGGTTCCACCTGGCAGACCTGTCCTATTGAAAAACCGGCAAACAGATTGGCATGGCAACATTTTAATGCTTCAATAGCCTTTCCAAAGGAAGGTTATTATGAAGTGTGGGCGCGGGCCACGGATTCCCGTGGTATAAGTCAACCTATGCTATTACCAGGCTGGAATCCAAAGGGATACCTGAATAACGCATGCCACAGAATTGCAGTAAAGGTTACATAAATGCAGGAGCACTCTAAGTTTAAACAACAGGTAAAAACCATCTATAGACTTATGGCAGGTTTATTTGGCTTATTCATTGTGGCTACAATAGGAATCCTGTTTTTGTTGTCTAACCCGGATTGGACGAGGAAAAAAGCGACGGAAGTTGAGCCCGAATATGTCACTATCCAGGAATCAGATGATTTTGACAAGATTGAAAATGGCGTTCATGTACGAACCGGGCTAATAGAAGCCGACGGATTAATGACGGTGGTGAATAATTGTACAAATTGTCATTCTGCAAAACTGGTCACCCAAAATAGAATGAATGAGGAAAGATGGATTGCTACAATCAGATGGATGCAGGAAACCCAAAATTTATGGGATCTGGGAAATAATGAAGCAATAATTGTAAACTATCTGGTAACCAATTACCCACCACAGAAAAAGGGAAGACGTGAAATATTATCAGATATTGAATGGTATGAGCTCAAAGATTAGTATTTATACAGTATTGTATATTTTGCTTATATCCTGTAATGGAATAAAAGAAAAACCAAACCTTGTCCTTTCAAATTATGCCTCATCGGAACACCTTATAGAGGCAGAAGAATTAGTAAGAATTTTTAAGGACGAAAATATAAAAATAGTAGATTTCAGAAATCCGGAGAATTATAAGAATGGACATATTTATGGTTCTTTAAATATATGGCGTACACACGTTACTGATAATTCATACCCATACGAAGGAATGAGATCTGACAAGGAAAATATTGAGCTCCTTTTTGGCAAAATCGGAATAAGTAATGATGATCTTATTGTTGTATATGACGATAAGGGATCCCCTGACGCTTCACGTTTATGGTGTTTATTAAAGTATTATGATTTTAATTCAGTGAAGATATTAAATGGCGGACTAAAGAGCTGGGAAAGCATAGGTGAAAAGCTTTCGACTGAACCTTTCTCATACCCTCCAACTCAATTCCATCTTCCAGAAAAAAGGAGTGAAAAGTTGTGGATTGATAAAGACGAACTTTTAGGTTTATTGGGCGATGAGCACAATAATATTTTTATCGTGGATACCCGTAGTACTGAAGAATACAAAGGCAACCAAATAAAAAAAGGTGCAACTAAAGGAGGGAGAATACCAACAAGCATTCACATAGATTGGGCGGAAACGGTTGATCTCGAGGGCAGTAAAAAGTTTAGTTCCATTGAGGAATTGCAAAAGGTTTACAAGGGTTTGGAAATGAGTGCAAAAGATACGATTGTTGTTTATTGTCACACGGGTTACAGATCTTCTTTGACCACCTTTGTATTAAAAGAATTGATGGGATTTGAAAATGTCAGGAACTATGATGGATCCTGGGTTGAATGGAGTTATTTTGACGAATTACCTTATGAAAAAGATAGTATAATATTATAAAATCAAAACATTATGGAAAGATATATTGACGCTTTTGTTTCGGCTTTTTTGGGAATTGTTAGTTGGACATGGAAGTCTATTCTATTTGAAGATGAAGTCCCCTGGTATGAGAACTATTTTTGGGGCCTGGTGGTAATTTCAATAGCAGTTTGGATTCTGGAAATTCTTTTTCCCTGGAGAAAGGACCAGTCTATTTTCAGAAAAGACTTTTGGCTGGATGCATTTTATATGTTCTTTAATTTTTTCATATTCGCTATTGTAATTAGCGGCTTCTATAATTTATTAGAAGTATTATTTAGTGACATTGGTATAACAGCTAAAAGTCTGGCTATAGTTGATATTTCCTCATACGCTATGTGGTTACAATTGCTTTTGTTTTTTATTGTTTTAGACTTTGTACAGTGGTTTACTCATACCCTGCTTCACAAGTATTCCTTTTTATGGAATTTTCATAAAGTACATCATTCTGTGAAGGAAATGGGCTTTGCCGCACATCTGCGCTATCATTGGATGGAGAATATCTTATACAAACCCCTAAAAGTTTTCGGCGTAATGATTCTGGGTGGATTTGAACCAGAGCAGGCATATGTGGTTCATTTTCTAGCCATTACCATTGGTCATTTAAATCACTCCAATATTAAAATTACCTATGGCCCTCTTAAGTATATTTTTAACAATCCGGTGATGCATTTATATCATCATGC
>RCNB010000537.1_pt1 | contig 25026 bp, 23 predicted proteins | sample 2041321 | NCBI WGS metagenome assembly RCNB01 (sample SAMN09708232, study PRJNA481090) | Marine sediment metagenome, whole genome shotgun sequencing project. | reverse complement strand
ACTACGGAAAAGAAGAAACGATACACGGATAAGTATGCTCGCGCTATTAGAAATAATAGCTTTAAAAGCTATTCGTAAAATCATCTATAAACAAGACTCTATTCTCAATCCAGAGTTTTAGAGCGATTACTTCTGTATTGCTGGTACCCCATAAAGTTAGATCTTTAGCTTTTGCTACTTTAGTTTTAGCAGCATAATCATCTATATAATTCATCAACTCAGCAAGGTGATTCTCTTTAAAACCTCTCCAATGTTCTTTTATCAATACTTCAATTTTTGGGTCAGCTAGTAGTCTTGAAAAGAACTGCGTACCAGATGAAGATACAGGCGACCAAAATAAAGGTCTGTTAAAACTACTAAAATGCTGAAATGAACCTTCAAATGCAAAACCCCAATCAAAATCCCATATAGGGCCCATTGTAAATTTTCCGTCACTTGTTTTATGAATATAAGTGCTTTTAGGATGATTAATTTCCTCATTACCAGTTAGCATATATACAATCAAATATTTGGCTATCGAAACATCATCGATATAATCGAGGTATTGATTATTTGGAAAATCTGCTTGTGCCACCAAGGCTTCTAAGGTTTCAAATTGACTTTTTATGGAAGTCAATTTATCGGCATCCATATCTTTTGGATATTTTATGATTACAGGTAGATTATAAGCGGCTGATCTGAATTGCCATTCTTCATCATAATTCGTGTCTAAATTTAACAAGATGCCGTCATCACCGACATTAACTCTGTTGGTCTTAACTTCCACCTGTTCTGTCAACATATATAAGCCACGATACTCATCGTTTATGGTTACTTCAACAGGTACAATGGTATTGGTAAACGGCATTTCTAACAATTGCCCAATTTTCATTCCTACCCCATTTAATAGATGAGTGCCGTCAATATAATTAGCCAATAATACCCAATCTTTTTCTGGCGCCATTCCTAAAACAGACGCATCACTACTCAATTTAATTTTGTAAGGCTTTTTAGGTAAACCCCAAGTCGAATTTCCTCTACCTCTTATTTTTGCATCGATTAGTAAATCGTCGAATTCCGGTTGTCCATTAACAGTCAAAACACCTTCTACATAATCATCTTTAGAAACAATGGGAACACTTCCATTCGTATCAAAATCAATTTGAGCTAAGTTGGTGTCTTCTTCTGCTTCTTCATTTGGTGCAATACCTGCCTTGGGTTCATCTTTAGAGCAGCTTTCCATACTTATAAAACCAATACAACCAAATATCAGGTAGACATAAATTAACCGGGACTGCTTCAATAATTTGCGCATAGTTTGTGTAATAGCTTTACAAGGCTAAGGTACAAATTGATTCATAGTATAGTGGTTACGCGTCACACCTGGCCGGCTTCAGGCGGAGACGAGCGCTAGCAGGGGCCCCCACAATAAATCAACATTTTTTCGTATCTTAGAAAGATGGACTTACCAAAAGAGATTTTCGATAGCGTTATTACAGTTAGTTGTGTTGTGGTAGGCTTGGCTTTAATCGGTTACGTAACAAAAAGTAGTAGGAATTTCAGAAGCAGTAGAAATAAAAGGGCGAGGAAACAGCATCAATAACCTGCTAAATTCACAGCCAATTGCCAGCGAGAAATTTCTTAATTCTTTTTGATAAGCAATGGATACTCTTCACCCGAATCATGTTCGTCGATTATAAACATGAAATCGTTCTTATAGTTTAAAGCCTCAAAACCCTTATTAGCATCGATTTCTACTAGAACGTCATGTATTGCAATCATTCCTTCGCATTTATGCAGTTCAAGCAGTTCATGGTAGCCTTCAATTTCTTCTTTTCCTAGTAACTTATCAATATTTTCATAAGTAATATTTAAGAATTGAAACCTAAATAAAAGATTGCCTAGGTCATCATCCCTATAATAATCTTCGAGTGTTACCTGATTATTGATTACTCTTTTAGTCAACGAATCATTTACTTGGTAAATATTTATAATATCATTTAGGTGTATAATATTTCGAGCTAAGTCTTCTTCTATATTATTAAGCAATACTTCAATTTGAACCGTACTAATTCTATCTTGATTCCAATTATTTAATTGTACTGCTATAAGAATCCCTATTACTACAAGTAAAATTTCTCCAAAAGCGTAAATGAAATATCTTTTTAGCTCTCTTTCATCAATTAATCTTCGCCGTATTCTTCGAAAGAATTTTAACATGGATTCTTCATATTGTTATTTTCTTTAATGACCACCAACGCTTAGTGCAACTGCCGTGGCGACCGAACGGGAGACATGGACATGCTACACATTGTTAGCAACATTTTCTTTACTTATCAACCGATGAAAATACTTTCTATTCTGAGAAACTGGTAAAGATTTTGCCATCGTATCGGCTCAAGCCAGTGTTCCTTGTGCCTACCCACATATTTCCGGCTTTGTCTTCTAAAATACTCCAAACAGCGTTATGACTCAAACCATCTTTCTTTGAAAAATTTTTAAAGGTTTTTCCATCGTAAACCCATACGCCTCCCTCTGTTATTCGTTTTGAAGGTTCAATAGCCTCAGTGCCAAACCAAATATTCCCTGTTTTGTCCTGTATTATTGAGTAAGCGAGATATGTATCAAATCTGTCGTTTTGCAATATATTGGTAAATGCTTTTCCATCATAACGCCAAACTCCCTTGTTTCTTCCACCAACCCAAACATTTCCGTTTTTATCCTCTAAAAGTCCCCAAAAATATGTTTCATCCTTAGGTTTGTAATTGATTATAGATTTCCCATCATAACGACAAACGCCTTCCATCTTGGTAGTAAACCAAATATTTCCATGTTTATCTTCTATCATACGATTTACTGTATTAAGGTTAAGTCCATTGCTATTAATAAGGCTTGGGTTAGCTAAAAAAGGGGTAAAGGCTATCCCATTGTAACAGTAAACACCATTGTTTGTACCAAGCCAAAGTTTACCATTTTTATCTTCTAACATACTAAACACAAAAAAATCTGTCCTAAACACAAAAGAAATTGTCGATGGAATTCGGCTAAACGATTTTCCATCGAAACGAGATAAGCCAGAGTCGGTCCCGAACCAAATATCCCCTTTTTTATCTTCTAAGATTGAAAAAATAGCATTACTATTCAGTCCATCCTTGGTTGTGAAATTTGTGAAAGATTTTCCATCGTAACGATAAACTCCATCATTTGTGGTGGCGAACCAAAGATTCCCCTTTCTATCTTGCAAACTACTATGAACATTGTGGCCTGAACCTGAACGATGTGTTTTTACAAGTTTAGGTTGTCCGGCAGTAATTACTTTTGATTCACTTACTTCTTTTCTTGGCAATTCTTTTTTGACTTGTCCGCTGCAGGAAGTAAACCCAACCGTCAAAGCGAGAAAAATAGTCCAGTTGAATTGCTGTAGTGTCATTGTATTGTTTTTATAATTGGTGCTAACGTTTAGTATTTGGCAAGAAGGGCAGTAGAAAGCGATAAACTTCCAAGTTTGCTCTGAGCCAAAGCGTTGTATCTTGTTTTTATCTTTTTCATTTTTTAAAAGCCAAATCAACGATTTGGCGGTGTTTGTAAATAGCAGTAGACTTTCTTAAACCACTGAATGCCCTATTTGTTATATACAGCTGTAAACCGTTTTTATTCTATCTAAATTGTTTAGGTTTCAAATTTTTACTTGCATTTTCTGCGATTTCTAAAATTCTCTTTTGCCTTGTCTCTTTTCTTTTAGCAGAAACGATCCAGTACAATAAAATCTTTTTAACAGACTTACTTAGACTATCAAAGTATTCCATTGAGCCTTTGTGATTTACAAATTCTCCTTTTAAATCTTCAGGAATTAAAAGTGCTTCAACTTCATCTAAAAATGTCCAGGAACCATTTTCTTTTGCAATTTCAATGCTTTTGTAACCTTCTTCTTTCATAAGTTCTTGTTCAATTAAGATTTGCGCTTTATCCTTATTTATCTTTGACCAATTACTTTTTGCTTTTCGTCTGCTGAAATACTGTATGTATTTTTCGGTGTCTATTGTCTTTTTGACGCTATCAATCCAACCAAAACAAAGTGCTTCATCAACTGACTCACTCCAATTTAGGTTATAGTTAGGAGATTTTTTCTTATAAAAAATGAGCCAAACTGATTCTTTTTTATTGTGGTTTAATTCGAGCCATTTTCTCCAATCTTGTTTGTCAGAAGGACAATAGTCTTCAACGTCTTTCATACGTTTAGTTTGTGTTTTTTTTAATGGCTTACAACTAGTAAATAAAGTGTATATAGCGTTTATCCGTCATTATCCTCACCTTCTGTTATCACTTATGGATACTGATTTCCTATTCAATTAAATGGTCAAATGGGCTTTTTATTTTTGCAAAAGAATAAAGACAGAGATTGTACATTCTTTACAGTTTTAATAAATCTAAAGTAATATAATTATTTTGAAATTGAGAATGATTTTAAAGGCTTTAAAAATACACAAACCTTTCGATTCGATCCTAAGCCCGCATTGCTTATAGTTGTAGCTATGAACCATAGCGACCCATTCGAGTAAGTACGTTCTGCTTAGACTCTGCTATTCAAGTTTATATTTTAGGGTGTAATAAGCTTTTCAAGTTGTAGATTTTGAAGGGTTGCCCATAGCTCTTCTGGTGTTAAATCAATTGCCTCTGCCTTAATTAAAAACCGTCCGTTTGCATTATAGTTTAGTATCGTTTTTGCTTCTTTTTCATTGTACTCTGTCATTACACGTTTACCATCCATTTCTGTAGCGCTATTATAGCCTGTTTCGGTATTATCTTTCCAATCTCGACTTGCCATATCCATAATTAGTGTATATGCACTTACAGCATCTTTATTACCTGCGCAATCAACAATGGTAAGGTCTATTTTTTTTGAACCTTTTTCAAAAAGAAGGTTTACATTATTCTTGGTTGGCATACGCTCTAGTTCTTTCCCGATCTCATAGCCAGTTCTTTCTAATTTTCCAAGTTTTTTTGGTAACCAATTTTCGTAGTGTTCTTTTGTAATCGGTGTTTTAGTAAGGAGTTGATGTTTTATTTCAAGTAATTCATCATTTGCCCAATAGTTGAGATACCAATTAATTGTAGTTGGTATTTTTGTTATTGACGTTTTAGTCATGGTTTTTGGTAAACTTCCTAATTCTTCTCCGTTTTTCCAGTCTTCTTTTTCTAATAAAGTATTTAGAATTATATTCCACCCTTTTTTGAAGTGAATAGTATAGCTTGTAACCTCTTTAAAATCATAAACATTTTCACGCTCCATATTCACGGTACATTTTGCTTTAAATACCACATCACTATCACTATAAGCCCAAGAAATTGTACTACCTAAAACTAAACTTTTATATCTGTTTTCACCTGTATTGTCCTCAATTTCTTTTTGAGTAGCAGGGTATAAAGCACCTACTGGTTGTCCGTATTTATAAAGCAATAGTTCTTTTGTATTTGAAGCTTTAGCCTCTTCATTGCTTTGTTCTATTTCTTTGTCATTACAAAAAGTCATGCCAACTGTATTTTTAATAGATGACATAAAGAATTGAGGATCTTTTATTGAGGATATATCACTATTCCAGTTAAAATGGATGGTTCCGTCTGCTGTAACTTTACCAACAGATATTGGATTTTCTAAACCAAAAGGTGTTACTTTAAGCTCTAATTCGCCTTTGGTATAGTTTTCAATTATTGGTAATTCAGTTTGCGTTTGTTGTGCTTTACATGGTTGAAAATATATAAAGATGAACAGGAACAATACATAAGTTTTAGTTTTCATTACTTTTTAGAATAAATTGGTTAGGATGGTTAAAGTGAGTCAGTCAAAACAGATGAAAGTAAGATTGGTAAATGAACTAATCAAAATCAATCCCATTGTTTTTTGGATTAGTGTTAATTTTTTAGTTTGGTAAACATTTTTTAACACATCCGAGTAGAAATTCCGTCTGCAACGATTGAGCCCGAGTGCAGTCTATCCGAAATTTTAACCGCTGTTGTGCTTTCGTTATTTTACAGGTTGTAATTCTGATTCTACAACATTCAGTACATTATTTACAAAAAGAAGCATTTTCTCTTGTCTTTCTAACCTATTTTTTTCCATCATAAGTCTAGAGGCTAATAAACCAAAAAACCTTTTGTTATTTTTTAATGCATTTATTGAGGAAGTAATATTTTTCTCTTTTTCTACTAAATCGTTAATAACTTGCAATCCCAAATCACTACGGGTTTGATCATATAAGAAATTAAAGGAATATGCACTTTGTTCCAAGGTTAGTTGATTTAATAAGTCCATGCTGTATTCATGATCTTCAAATCCACTTTTCAATTCGGCATCAAATTCTGCTAAAAAGCTTCTTAATTCCTTATTTCTTATAAGTCCAATATTTCCTGTGCTAACCATAGCATCATAAGTTCCAGTAACAGGTTCCGCTCGCCACCAAGATAAAGCTCCAAATCCTACAAAAGCAGCAATTGAATCTTTCTTCTCAAGTAGTCTATTAGTCTCATATAAGAGTAATAATCGTTTACCGTAAGAGAAAGCTGTATTTTGAAGATTGATAGTTTCATTTAATCTGGATTTGGTCTCCGAAAAGTCCATTATCAATCCTCTTAACAATTCTTTTTCTGTTAAATTATCTTTGCGCTGCTCATTCCAATTATTAATACTCAAAGCAATTAAAATACCTATTACAACCAGTGCAATCTCACCAATGGCATATCTTAAATACTTAATTGGTTTGTTATCATCTGCCATTTTTTTACGTGTTTTTCTAAAGAAGTTGATCATGAAAGGCGGGTGCAATTATTCTTTATAAATATAGAAAAACCAATTTAAGTCAAAGTGGAGAGGCTAGAGTTCAACTTAATGACCAAATCGTGACCAAGATTGTGTGCTTATCTACTACAATAAGCAAACAAAAAAAAGGAACCAAGTTAACCTTGATTCCTTTTTGACATGTAGTGAGGGGCTCACTTAAGACAGGGTTTGACTTAAATGAAACCTTCAAAAACTTAATTCACAACCTCCACAAACAAACCTTCATCGGTTTTATTTACGGCGGCTAATTTATTCTTTGTCAATCCTTTAATGGTTTTGTCCCACTTTTTATTGGATAAGCCTGATTGGGTTTTCAAATCCCCTAATTCAATTTTTTCTGCGGTCTGAAGCATTTTTAAAACAGCCTTTTCATCGTCATTTAATTCAACTGTCGGGGCAGTTTTTTGCTCTGGTTTCATTTGAGGAAAGAATAAAACTTCTTGAATCGAAGCATTATTGGTAAGAAACATGACCAACCTGTCTATTCCTATCCCAATTCCTGATGTAGGAGGCATACCGTACTCAAGGGCTCTAACAAAATCCATATCGATAAACATGGCTTCATCGTCTCCTTTTTCAGATAAATCTAATTGGTCTTGAAATCTTTCCAACTGATCAATTGGATCATTCAATTCTGAATAGGCATTAGCCAATTCTTTACCGTTCACCAATAGTTCGAACCTTTCAGTCAATTCAGGGTTATCCCGATGTTCCTTGCATAAAGGGCTCATTTCTTTAGGGTAGTCAGTAATAAACGTAGGTTGTATATAATGGTGTTCACACTTCTCACCGAAAAGCTCATCAATCAACTTTCCTTTACCCATGGTCTCGTCAACTTCCATTCCGATTTTTCTACAAACCGCTCTTAATTCAACTGCATCCATACCTGCAACATCCTGACCTGTATGTTCTTTAATCGCCTGAAGAATTGGCACTCTTGCATAAGGTGCTTTAAAATTAATCTTGCTATCACCGACCTGAACCTCAGATGCGCCATTTGCGTCAACCGCTACTTTTTCAAGTAATTCTTCAGTCATTTCCATCATCCAATTATAGTCTTTGTAGGCTACGTATAACTCCATAACCGTGAACTCAGGATTGTGTGTTCTGTCCATTCCTTCATTCCTAAAATCTTTGGCGAATTCATACACTGCATCAAATCCTCCCACGATCAATCGTTTGAGATATAGTTCGTTTGCAATTCTCATATACAATGGCATATCAAGCGCATTGTGATGAGTAATAAAAGGTCTCGCAGCTGCTCCTCCTGGGATAGGTTGTAAAATTGGTGTTTCTACTTCAAGATAATCTCTATCATTAAAGAACTGTCTAATCGAATTCGTGATCTTTGTTCTTTTAATAAATGTCTCTTTAACATGATCATTTACCATTAAATCAACATAACGTTGACGGTATCTCATTTCAGCATCACTAAATGCATCATGAGCATTGCCATCAGCATCTACCTTCACAATTGGCATTGGCTTTAAAGCTTTAGATAAAACAGTAAGCTCCTTTACCATAATAGAGATCTCCCCTACCTGAGTTTTAAACACTATTCCTCTGACTCCAATGATATCACCTATATCCAATAATTTTTTAAAAACTTCATTGTACATGGTTTTATCATCTCCAGTACAAATTTCATCTCTATTAACATAGATCTGCATCCTACCAGATCCGTCTTTAAGTTCAGCGAAAGAAGCCTTACCCATAATTCTTCGGCTCATGATTCTTCCTGCCAAAACGAGTTCCTTCCCTTCAAGATCTTCAAAATTATCAAGCACTTCTTGAACTGTTGAAGATCTCTTAAACTGCGCTGCAGGATAAGGATTGATACCTAAATCACGTAATTTCTGTAAAGACTCTCTACGAACTATTTCTTGTTCTGATAACTGCATTTTCTAATATGTTTTGAAAAATAGGTCGCAAAGATACGAGGATACAATGAAACTATGAAACACCAAACAACTAAAGAAGCGCATAACGATTTAATACGCTAACTTTTGAACCTGGTTTCTTTGTTGAATTGTAACGAATACATACAAATTGCGTCATGTAATTGAAATATTATACCGAATTTTGCAATCTCAAACAATTATTCAATATGAGCATTTTTAGGGTCTTGTTATCAATTTTATTTCCACCATTGGCAGTCATTGACAAGGGTTGTGGAAGTGTTGTTATCGTATTTATCCTAACGCTTTGCGCATGGATTCCCGGTGTAATTGCGGCTTTGATCATATTAAATAATCCAAAATACAGCTGATGAATCAGGTGCTTTTTAAAGACCTTGGATCTATGGATTACAAGGACGCATGGGATTATCAAAATGAGCTTTTCCAAGGCATTATTGATATCAAATTATCCAACAGAAAGAGAGATATAAAGGAGATGAGCCCTAATTATTTTCTTTATACTGAACATCCACCTGTTTATACCTTAGGAAAAAGTGGTGACCTATCTAATCTCTTATTAAATGAAGACCAACTAAAACAAAAAGGTATTTCATTTTTCAAATCCAATCGCGGTGGTGACATTACTTTTCATGGGCCGGAACAAATTGTAGGCTATCCCATCATCGATCTGGAAGAATTCAAACCTGATATCCGTTGGTATATGAGAAGCCTAGAGGAAGTTATTATTCGAACCATAGCTCACTATGATTTAAAAGGAGTTAGAAGTGATGGAGAAACTGGTGTTTGGCTCGATGTTGGAACGCCTTTTGCTCGCAAAATTTGCGCCTTAGGAGTAAGAACTTCGAGATGGGTTACGATGCATGGTTTTGCTCTGAATGTAAATACGAATCTGGGTTATTTTGATCATATCATTCCTTGTGGCATTAGAGGCAAAGCTGTTACCTCAATGGAAGTTGAACTGAATCAAAAAATTTCGATTAAAGATGTCAAAATTATAATTAACAAATACTTTGAAGAAGTCTTTGAAGCCCAACTTATTGATAACAAGTTGTAATCCTTTCTAATAAAACTCCTGAATATTAATTTGTTTCTTCGTTAAAGTACACCTTGTAAAATTTCATTTTCTTTTCTTCATCATAGCCTAATTCAAGGTATTCAGAAGATGCATCGGGAGCCTCAACATCCATTTTGATTTGAATATGGGTATCCAGTTTTATTTCAGTCTTTAGCTTTTGCTTCTGCTTTTTCAGGACTGACTCTGACACATGAAATTGATTCCTTATCAATACTTCCTTATCAGTTTCGAAGAGTTTCTTGTAGTCATCAAACAAATTCTTTTGATCTTCATCTTCAAAAACTTCTTCCTTAAAGTCATGAATATTTACGGTATCATTCTCTTTAAGGTAATCAACAGTTTTGGCCAAAAAATGACTTTGCTCCTGAGTGCTATAATCTGCCTTAAGAACCTCATCTCCAAAATCTTTACACATTTCAATGTATGACTGTGTGTGGTTATTCTTGTCATCGGCAAACTTGACATTAAGAAAGTTCTTAATCCAATATTGGGCATCATAATTGTTATTATCAACGCTTAGCACAACCATGCCTTCATCATCCTGATAATTCACTATTAAACATCCTTTATCTATCTTTTTTGTACTGATACCTTTTTGGACAACTACATCGACACTGTTTCCTTCCATATAGGTTTGAAAGAAATTGGTTTTACTCTCAATTTTGAATATCCCTAAAGCATTTGTTTGTACTTCGTTATATTCAATGCCGTCGAATAGAACAACAATTACATCCCCTGTTTTTATTTGAGCCGAGTTTGATTGTTCAAATAAGTGCAATAGAATGTTCTTCGAGCCTTCAATAAAAAAATCTTCTTCCTTAAACAGCCTTTGCGAGTAAATATTGATCTCATTCAAGTTGATATCTGCATGATGATTAAATCTAAAACTCTCGGTCAGATTCCCAAAAGGCTTTAACAGATAAGGCAGCATCAAATTATAACTGTCTTCATCAAATACAACAGGTGCTTCTGAAAAAACGTTTCTGGTGTCATTGAATTTGTTTCCAATTTTATGGATAATAAGTTTCGGAATACTCGCCTTGGACCTTTTAATCATGTCATCATTTTTTGGAGCTGCAATGATACAACTTTAGAAAATTTTAATTGGAAACATAGACAAAAAATTCTCACATAAAATAAACCAAGAACAGTGTTTGTATCTGAGATCAGGTTTGGTCGGAGTATTAAAATTTACAAAATTAGCATTGAACTATATTTAGATTCATAATTTTATTCTACATGAACCAAAAACACTTTTCGATTGACCTCGTCAACCATCTCCCAAGGACGTTTATACACCATAATTAACTTTTGCTCACCTTTTCTTTTTGCTCGAAACTCCCAAATTTCGTTACCTCCTGAACCTGTTATGGCCTTGTCTCTTAACACATAATCCACATATACAGAATCCAATAGGTTTTCCTTGCTCCTGTTTTCCCAATGCCATGTGTAACCTGTAGATTGATTCGATTTCAAAATCACTTTAAACACTTCTCCAGTTTTTACTTTTATTACATTGCTTTGAAAGGAAAATAAACTCAAACAGGCTACCGTTATAATTAAAAGCCACTTCATAGATCATGAATTTAATGATTAAATATAATGAATTGATGCGTATGTACTAAATATGCTGAGCCTATAAATCCTACTTTAATTGTTCAGGAAGTAACTTAAAACTAAGCCTGTGATGAATTGTAGCCCCTGATTCTCTTATAGCTTGTCTATGCTCCTTTGTAGGGTATCCCTTGTTCTTTGCCCAATTATAATGAGGAAATTGCAGGTGTAAATTCTCCATATAATCATCTCTATATGTTTTCGCTAATATAGAAGCCGCTGCAATACTTAAGTACTTGGCATCTCCTTTAACTATAGTTTGATGAGGAATTTCATGATAATTTTTAAATCTATTCCCATCAACAATGATAAATTCAGGTCTCAAATCCAATTGATCCAATGATTTATGCATAGCGAGAATTGAAGCATTTAGAATATTAATCTCATCTATTTCTTCTTGATAAACAAAGGAAATACCAAATGACAAGGCCTCTTTTTCAATAATCGGTCTTAGTAAGTTCCTTTTTTTTTCTGAAAGCTGCTTAGAATCAGTCAACATCTCATGCCTAAAATCTGCAGGAAGAATAACAGCTGCAGCCACTACAGGGCCTGACAAACAGCCTCTTCCAGCCTCGTCGGTACCGGCTTCATATTGATATGTGGAGTAATTAGGTGCTAACATGATGTTATCTTTTTCAAAAATAAGGAACCCCTCACAATTAAGGTGAAATAATATGCTCAAAAATTTTACCTTTGTCATCAATTAGAATAATCCATGCTCAGGAAACTCTCCTTTTTTATTTTATTGTCCATTTCAGCTATAGGCTCGGCCCAAATCAATGAAGGTCAAGTCAATACTTTGGACAATAGGTACGTTGACGAATATGGTGATACCGCCAAGATATACACTGATGAAGTAGAGATCGAACTAAGTGAAAAGGCTTACATTTCCGACTACAAAGTCATTGATTTCAAACTAGACACAACCTTTGTTGACACTACGCTCAGCATGAAAAAATATTATAACTTCAATCTTGAAAGAAAAGATCCATTTGAACTTATGTCTTTCCACAATCCAGGGCAATCTTATAATTCACTGGCCTATACCTTCGATGTCAATAGCACTTACCCTAAGATTGGCGCAAGAGCGCAACATCATAATTATTATGAAGTGGAGGATATCAAATATTATAGCGTTCCAACACCCACAACAGAGTTAATGTGGTCAACAGTATTAGAGCAAGGTCAAATTCTTGACGCTATGTTTACTTTTAATCTTTCAAGACAATTCAATGCCTCTTTGAGCTTCAAGAGCCTACGCTCTCTGGGAAAATACAGGCATTCACTTAGTGACCATGGTTCGGCCCGAATTACCATGAGTTATTATACAAAAAATAAAAGGTATTTTATTCGGAGCCATATTGTTGCACAGGAAATGATTAATGAGCAAAACGGTGGGTTAACTGACGAATCCCTTGGTTATTTTGAAGCTGCGGATCCTAACTTTAAAGATAGGGCAAGGTTAGAAACAAATTTCAACGATGCCGAGAATTCGGTTCGTGGTAATAGGTATTATTTTGATCATTTCTATATATTATGGGATAAAAAAGACAGCCTAAAAACCATACCTTCAGACCTCAAAATTGGTCATCAGTTTAATTTTGAAAGAAAGCACTATGAGTATGACCAAGACAATTCCAACGCAATATTAGGCCGATCTTTTACAAACGATATTTCTGATGACGCCAAATATTCTAAACTCTATAACGAAGCCTATATCTCTTTAAATTCGCCCATTACTCTGGGGGAAGTTAGGTTTAAGGTTAATAATTATTTATACAATTACAGTTATAAAAGTATTGTTATCACTGAAGATGGTGTTATCGATTCTAAACTTGAAGGAAACAGTTTTGCACTGGGAGGAGAGTGGCATACAAAGTTTAAAAGATTTAATTTGGATGTCGATGCGTCTCAAGTTATCTCAGGTAACCTGACAGGACATGCTTATTCGGCTATGGCAAGCTTCAAAACAGATAGTGTTTTCACAGCCAGTGGAAGGGTTTTTAGCAATAGCCGATCACCTAATTTCAATTTTTTATTAAACCAAAGTGATTACAAAAGTTACAATTGGCAGAATAATTTCAAAAATGAAGAAATCAATGGAATAGATGTCATCTTTGATTCGGATAAATGGATTTTTGCAGCAGCACATCTGACCAACATTGATAATTTCACTTATTTCGACAAGGATGAAGACTCTGGTCAGACGGCGCCAAGACAAGCCACAGAATCCGTAAATTATTTTAAAATCAAATTGAGTAAAGAGATCCGGTTTGGGAATTTTGCTCTTGACAACCAATTTATATACCAAAAAGTAACGAATGGTGAAGATGTGCTTAGAGTACCTGACTTTATTACGAGAAACACTTTTTACTATGGAAATCACATATTTAAAGGTAAACCAATGTATCTGGAAGCGGGAGTAAGCTTTAGCTATTTCAGCAAGTACTTGATGAACAGTTATAACCCATTGATATCAGAGTTTTATTTACAAAATGATAGAGAATATGGTGGTTTCCCTTTACTGGATTTCTTTGTTAATTTTAAAGTAAAGACCATGAGAGTGTTTTTTAAACTAGAGCATTTTAATTCTAGTTTTAGCGAGAATAACTACTATTCTGCGCCTACATACCCTTATAGGGATTTTGTAATAAGATTTGGGATCGTATGGAACTTCTTCATCTAAATATAAAGGTTATACAACGATTTGACTAATTGTCTTTTCGAACGATATTATGCAAAAAGAATTTCAAATACAGGTTAGCCCTGAAACTGCTCATAACAAGGATCTGCTGAATTCATATCTATCAAAGGAATATGACATAGCACCTAAGGATCTTCAACATGTTGAAATTTTAAAGCGATCAATTGATGCAAGACAGAAGTCAATCAAAATTAACTTAAAGGTTTCCGTTTATATTAATGAAAATCCTGTTTTTTCAGTTCCAGATTTACCAGCGTACGAAGATGTTAATGCAGCCCAAGAAGTAATTGTTATTGGAGCCGGTCCTGCTGGTTTATTTGCTGCTTTGAAATTAATTGAAAAGGGACTTAAACCAATAGTTTTAGAAAGAGGCAAAGATGTTAGGGAACGCAGACGAGATTTAGCCGCTATCACAAAACACCACTTGGTAAATGAAGATTCCAATTATTGTTTTGGTGAAGGCGGAGCAGGTACCTATTCAGACGGTAAATTGTACACTCGTTCTAAAAAACGTGGAGATGTTAACAAAATTCTTGATCTTTTAATTGCTCATGGAGCCAATAAAGATATTGCGATCAACGCCCATCCCCATATAGGTACGAATAAGCTACCTAAAATTATTCAAGCCATAAGAGAAACCATTCTTAGATATGGCGGTCAAATTCTATTTAATACAAGAGTAACCGATTTCAATATAAAAAACCAAGAGATTCTTGGAATTGTCACCCAAAAAGGAGATCATATAGCTGCAAATAAAGTGATTCTTGCCACAGGACATTCCGCAAGAGATATTTTTGAATTGCTGTATAAAAAAGAAATTTATATTGAAGCCAAACCTTTTGCCTTAGGAGTTCGAGTAGAACATTCCCAACAGCTTATAGATCAAATACAATACCATTGCCCGAGTCGTGGAGAATATCTGCCTCCAGCGCCATATAGTGTTGTTAAACAAGTGAATAACAGAGGTGTTTATTCATTCTGTATGTGCCCGGGAGGTGTCATTGCTCCATGTGCCACTTCTCCAGGAGAAGTAGTAACAAATGGTTGGTCGCCAAGTAAACGAGACCAACCTACCTCCAATTCAGGAATCGTTGTTTCTTTAGGATTAAAAGACTTTGAACCCTATAAAGAATTAGGGCCTCTAAGTGGTCTTGCCTTTCAAAAAGAATTGGAGCAAAAAGCATGGAAACTAGGAGGTATGACCCAAAAAGTGCCGGCTCAAAGATTGGTAGACTTCACAAAAGGGAGGCTGTCAGATGACATTCCAAAAACTTCCTACCAACCAGGAACCACAAGTATTGAACTCGGATCATTGCTGCCAGACTTTATTCATACTACCCTTCAGGAAGGGTTTAGACAATTTGATAAATCTATGAAAGGTTATTTGACAAATGAGGCTGTTGTGCATGCTCCTGAATCAAGAACTTCTTCTCCTGTTAGAATCCCAAGAGATAACAAAACACTTGAGCATGTTCAAATAAAAGGGCTCTACCCATGTGGTGAAGGCGCAGGTTACGCCGGTGGTATTATTTCAGCCGCTATAGATGGAGAAAAATGTGCAGAACAGGTGAAGATTTCGCTTGTGAGGTAGTGAAACCTGAAGGTATCAGGCGTGAGGGTATCAGACGTGAGGGTATCAGACGTGAGGGCTTCAGCTGGGATACCCTCACTTAGATTATGGTTTATTTTTCGTTTTAAGCTCCCTAATTTTAATTTTAAACCCTGCAAATAAAAGGGTCATAAAAGGGCTTAACCAATTAAAAATTGCATAAATAAAATAATCATAAACACTAACTCCTAGGACACCTGACTGATATGCTCCGCAAGTATTCCATGGCACCAATACGGAAGTTACAGTCCCAGAATCTTCAAGTGTTCTACTCAGATTTTCAGGAGCAAGATTCCTGTCTTCATATGCTTTCTTAAACATCTTTCCTGGAACTACTAAAGCAAGGTATTGATCAGAAGCCGTTACATTTAAAGCTAAGCAGGTAGCCACCGTACTCGCAAATAGTCCGAAAACCGTATGAGCCATTTTTAAAAGCGCATTGCTTATTGTAGACAATGCCCCAATAGCGTCCATTACACCACCAAAAACCATGGCGCAAATTATCAGCCAAATGGTCCCTAACATTCCATACATACCTCCTGAAGAAAAGAGATCATTTAATTCAGGATTACTTGTTTCTATTGCAGTATCCACTGTGATAGCATTCATAATGCCTTGATAGCCAGCCCTGAAATTTAATTGTTCAGCCCCAGTAATTTTCATGACTACGTCTGGCTGAAAAATTAGGGCAAAGACGCCTCCTAATAAGGTTCCTATTAAGAGCGCAATTAAAGGCTGGGTCTTTCTAATGATTAATAAAATAACTGCCAAAGGCACTAAAAACAGCCAAGCGCTAATATTAAAAGATTCTTGTATCGAAGCTAAAATCACTTCAGTATCAGCTGTTCCATTGGTATCAAATGTAAAGCCCAATATTATAAATACTATTAAAGTGACTATGATTGTTGGCACTGTTGTATAGGCCATATATCGGATATGAGTAAACAAATCGGTTCCTGCCATCGCAGGTGCAAGATTAGTTGTATCTGATAAAGGAGACATCTTGTCTCCAAAATAAGCTCCTGAGAGCACTGCTCCTGCAACCATACCTAAAGGAATTTCTAATGCTCCTCCAATTCCAACTAAGGCAATCCCAACCGTTGCTGAAGTGGTCCAAGAACTTCCTGTAGCAATTGAAATAACGGCACAGATCACAACCGTAGCAGGCAAGAATATGGTAGGATTTAATAATTTAAGTCCATAAAAAATCATTGTCGGTATCACTCCACTAATCAACCATGTACCAGCAAGGGCCCCAACAAATAATAAAATTAAAAGTGCTCCTGTAGTTGATTTTATATTATTGGCAATCTCCTCAATCATGCTTTTATAAGTTACTTTATTAAAAAAACCTACGATTGCCGCAACTGCACCTCCTAGCAACAAGATAAACTGATTTGAGCCACTTAAAGCGTCATCACCATACACAAAAACATTATAAGCCAGCATAGCAATGAGCACTAATACAGGTAAAAGAGCTTCATAAATATTCAGTTCCTTATTCCTTATTATTTTGTTATCCATAAAAAAGTTAATTGATTTGTAATGTTACATAAAAACTACGACAATAAGAAATGCTTACTAAAAGCGTATTTTTACAAATTAACCCTAAAACTATCAACGATGAAAAAATCAATTACTTATTTTTTACTTGGAGCAATGACCATTGGTTTATTTGCCTTTGTATCAAATAACAAAGAAGAAAAAAATGGATTTCATGATTCATTCACAGCAACCCTTAAAAGTGCAAAGGCATATACTTTAGAAGTAGCCGACAAAATGCCAGCTGAAGATTATACATTTAAACCTCATGATTCGGTAAGAACCTTTGGTGAACAAATGGCTCATATTGCTTTGTCATCAAAACTGATGAATACTATGTTTATCAAAGGTGAAAAAGTGGATTTCGATCCAGCTGAAGGAGCAAAGATGGAAAAAGCTGTTGGTGCGTCTAAAGAAGAGTGCATTAAATTACTAAATGCAAATTTTGATGAAATCATTGCTACAATTGAAGGAATGAACGACGAAGATCTTCAAGCTACCTTTGTATTCGGTTTTGCCCCAAGCAAACCTGAACTTACAAAAGAGCAAGGGTTTATTTTTATTAGAGATCACATTACCCATCATAGAGGGCAGGCCATTACGACTTTAAGAATTAAAGGTCATAATGCTCCGTCATACAGACCTTTCTAAAACATTATTTTTTAAAAACCTCACCCATTCTCTATTTATGAATGGGTTTTTTTCTTGCAAAAAGCGCTAAAACATTGATATTTTGAAGAAATGTTACTTTTTTTCGAGTCTTTACGCAACCCCTTAGACAATTACGTATCTTAAATACAAATCCCCCACTATGAAACTTGAATATTCTATTTTAGAGCATTTAAGTAATAACGACAATGGAAAACTAATCGATATTACTTTTATCGAAGACGATCATGCCTCTTTAAGGCGTTCATTAAACGAATTGAAGGGAAAAAACATGATCTTGATTGAAGACCTTAATGGTCGAGATTTTGAAGCCTTTGGAATTGGAAATGACAGAAAAAAGGTAATCAAGGCAAAAATTAAAATGAATGGAAGGGTTTATTTTCATTAATTGAAAGCTAAAAACAATTCGGCTAAAGCAAAGGAAGTAAATAAAAATCCTTGGAGCCTAAGTTATTTTTTCTAGTTTTCGAACCAAAAATGACATAACATTTACTCAAGATTAATCTTAGGATTATAAATCGGGGTTTGATTTATCAAGCCCCTTTTTTTGTGCCTTTTATTTTGCTTAAATCTTTTTAATCATTTCCATTTTATGGATGCTTTAAGCATTTATAATATTGTTTATTATTTCTTTATATTTGATTGGCATTTGAAGTTTTAATCTGATTTAAATATCCACTGATTCCTTAAACTTATAGTCTCTCACTTTTGTAAATGAAACACATAACTTACCTATTCCTGTTATTTACCAGTATCACATTTATTAATGCTCAAGAAAGCAATTATGAGCTAAAGACTTCTATCCCTTATTATCCAGACTCCGCATCTAAATCTGATGAGTACATGAAAGAAAGGTGCATTGTTGATCTTTATTATCCCAAAAATATTGATTCTTTTGCCACCATTGTTTGGTTTCATGGCGGTGGCTTAACTGCCGGCGAGAAAGAAATTCCAGAAGCCCTAAAAAACAAAGGGTTTGCCGTGGTTGGTGTTAATTATAGACTCTATCCTAAAATAAAAGCTCCTGTTTATATTCAGGATGCAGCTGCAGCTGTCGCTTGGGTTTTCAAAAACATAGCAAACTACAAAGGTGATCCTGAAGCAATTTTCTTATCAGGGCATTCGGCAGGGGGCTATCTGGCTAGCATGGTTGGTCTGGATAAAAAATATTTGCTAGAACACAGTATTGATGCCAATAAGATAGCCGGATTAATTCCTTTTAGCGGACATACAATTACTCATTTTACGGTTAGAGAAGAAAGAGGTATTCCCGGCACACAGCCATTAATTGATGATCTTGCGCCTTTATATCATGTCAGACCTGATGCTCCTCCACTTTTAATGATCACTGGTGATCGTGAATTAGAACTACTAGGACGCTATGAAGAGAATGCATACATGATGAGAATGATGAAGGTTGCTGGCCATCAGGAAACGAGAATCATGGAAATGGATGGTTTTGACCATGGAATGACTTATCCTGCTTTTCCCTTGCTTATAAAAGAAGTACAAAGAATTATCAATAAAGAAAAACAACTTAATTAAAACACTTATGTCAGCATATATTTTGGTCGAAATTGAAATTCATGATCATGAACTTTATAAATCTTATACCCTACTGACTCCTGAAACTATTGAGAAATTTAAAGGTAAATTTATTGTCAGAGGAGGCGAAACGATTGTACTTGAGGGTGATCCAAGTTCAAAACGTATAGTAATCCTTGAGTTTCCATCGATGGAAATAGCCAATTCCTGGTGGCATTCTAAAGAATATAGTCAGGCCAGAGAAATCAGACAACGCGCAGCCTCAACTAGAATGACCATAGTTGATGGTGTTTAAGCCTTGATCTTATACACCAAATATTCTATAAATAAACCAACAAATGAAAGACTCAAAAGAAATAATTTATCAGGTAGATGCCTTTTCGGATACAGTTTTCGGGGGCAACCCTGCCGCTGTTTGTATTTTAAATGAATGGTTGCCAGCAGAATTGATGCAAAAAATCGCAGCGGAGAACAATCTTGCGGAGACGGCCTTTGTTGTCAAAAGAGAATCAGATTTTGAAATCAGGTGGTTTACCCCTGCAATAGAAGTTGCACTTTGTGGACATGCAACCTTGGCTTCAGCGCATGTTCTTTTTGAGTATTTCAATCATGAAAAACCCACCATAAAATTCTTTTCGGCACAGAGCGGTAATTTATCTGTAACTAAAAATAATGATTTACTAACCTTGAATTTCCCTCAAGATATATTGAAAAAAGTAGATCCGCCACAAGATATTCTTGATGCTTTTAAAAAAACACCCTTAGAGATTTATAAAGGAAAAACGGATTATCTGCTTCTCTACGAAAATCAGAAAGACATTGAAGATAGTGATCCAAACCATTACATCCTCAAGAACTCCGAAGCCAGAGGAATCATGATTACCGCTCCGGGTAACAAAGTAGATTTTGTTTCCAGGTTTTTTGCCCCTGGATCTGGAATAGATGAAGATCCTGTAACTGGATCAGCACATACAACGCTAACACCATTTTGGAGCGAACGTCTGGGGAAGAATAAATTAACTGCCCAACAACTTTCCAAAAGAAAAGGTAATCTCTTATGCGAATTAGCAGGAGATCGGGTAAAAATTTCTGGGAAAGCAATAACTTATTTGATCGGAGAAATCTATTTCTAATTCGATTTAAAGAAGTTTTCCAGATATTCTTGATTTATCCTAATCTAGGAAAGATGACGCAAATCAGGATTGTTAATGACATGCATCATTGTGTTTTCAGTAAACAATTAGGATATTTAAAACTATGCATAAATAGTTTATATGAATATTCCTGATCACATAAAACGAATTTCTTTAGCCTTTGTTTTTTTGATGTTATTGCAAAGTTGTACGGTCTACCACTCAGCTCCTTCAACTTTGGAAGAAGCCATTAGTTCGTCAGATAGGATTAAAATAAAATCGCCCGAATCCGAGGTATACAAATTTTCCAAAATTTCCATGGTTGATGAAAATATTTATGGCTATGCTAAAAAGAAATCTTCAACAGCCAAAGCCCTTTCAAGTCAGATTATAACAAAGAATTCGGATCAAAAAAGTGTGGGTATTTTGTTGACAGAAGAAAACATTTCATCTTTCCATTTAAAAAACAAATCTGGCTCTACACTACTTACTATTGCCGTGCCTGTTGTAATAGTGGGGGCATTGGTTGGCATTGGCTTTGCTGCAGCTGACAACATGAGTGTTGGCCTAACCTGGAGTGAATAATTTTATCCTCCTAAACCTATGCATTCAATTCCAAATTCTTTCTAGCTACTTCAATATTTAATAAAATGGCTGATGTAAGATTATCAATTTCCTGTTTCTTGCTTGTTCCAATCAAAAACTTGTAACGCCATAATTTGATGAACCTTTTAAGCTCAGTATAAAAGTACATACTCACATAACCCAGAACTGGCATAATGGCTAATAAGATCAAACTATGCCATAATTCAATACTGATAAAAACCCTGAATAACGTAATGATCAAACCATAATACAAGGGGAATGAAATTAAACCAATAATCATTTGTACTGGCGCTCTATACTCTATATCTAACTTTAAAGCCTTAAATATTTTTGCAGGAACTATGTATGGTATATAATTAAATAATAAACCCGCTAAATACAGCGGGAAAAGAATAAGAAATTTCAGAAAATATCCGGTAATCACAAGCAAATTGAATTTATTAATATTCTTGACTGAGACAACAGATAGGTCAATTTTTTCATCTTTCAATATTCTAAAAAATTCAAGTAGCTTACTCTGGGTATCATGATATAATTCTGAATTTCGCTTTTTCAGAAAATGCAGTGCTCTAGAGACTTGTGTTCTCAATTCTAAAGATTGTTTTGGGCTTTTCAACAAAGTGGTTGTCGGAGAATAAAATGTCGTGTAAAACTGATGGGCCTTCACTAAAAAATTTTCTTGCTCTTTACCTGATGTCTGTGGAACAATTTCAGCAAATTCTTTTCTAATATTCTCAGTGAGTTGCAATACAGCTTCAAATTCATTTCTCTCGTAATCCTTTTTATAAACTTCAACTTCTATTGGTTGGCAAATGGTTACGGCAACAATACTCCTAAACTGAATAGCATCAGAATAATCTAGGGCAATCGGTATAATTCTTAGTTTCCCATTGAATCCGTTTAACTCTTCATAACTCAAGGCAATTCTGGCAGTACCCGTTTTTATCTCTCTAAGTTTGAGCTCATAATGACTAGTCCCTTCCGGAAACATCAGCAGACTTCCTTTTTTAGCCAAATACTCATGACATTTTACAAATGATTTTCTGTTATCCGGCTTCTCTCCTTTTTTGATATCTTCCTTCCTGAAAATGGGGATCACATGAAAGTGCCGAAAAATAGATGATACAAAACCGTTAACAAAAATACTGGCATTCGCAACAAACCCGATTCTTTGCTTTGTAAGGCTCGCAATTAATAAAGGATCCATCAAGGTGTTCGGATGATTCGCTACAAAAATAATAGGACCCTCAGACGGTATATTCTCTTTTCCACTTATCTCAATTCTTCTAAAGAAAAAGAATAAGGCCAGCTTAACGGTTTGTTTTAAGAAACGATATATCATTCTAGGTTTTTCTTAAGATCGGCCATTTGAAGAAGAATAAAACCGATTATGAAAAAGAGGGCCATAAAAACCATGCTGTATCGCATGCTTCCAGTTACCTGATCGATAAATCCATATGACAACGAGCCTATTACAATTGCCAGTTTTTCGGTAATATCATAAAAACTAAAGTAGGATGCAGTATCCTTAGCTTCATTAGGAATTAACTTCGAATAGGTTGATCTCGACATTGACTGAATTCCTCCCATAACAAATCCAAGAAATGCTGCCAGACTATAAAAAGAAATCTTATCCTTCATAAAATAACCAGACACACATATAAATATCCAAATAAGCAAAGTTGTACTGATGGCAAAACCATTTCCTTTTAGCTTAGATAACCAAGCAAAAAAGAAGGCACCTCCAATGGCTAGAATTTGCAAGATCAATACTACATATATCATTTCATCAGCTCCCATTCCAATTTCTTTATCGGCAAATAATGGCGCTAAAAGCATAACCGTTTGCACCCCCATGCTAAACAGAAAAAAGGAATAGAGAAAACGCTTCATTACTTTCTTGTTTTTCACAACCTCCCATACTTTTTTTAATTCCTTAGTTCCATTTCCTAAAATTTCAAATGTAATTGATTGGCCAGTGTTACGATCCTTCAAATAATGGAAAGCTATCTGAGCAAATCCAAACCACCATAAACCAACGAGAATAAACCCAAATCGAGTTGCCGAAGTACCATTTTCAAAACCAAATGCTTCATAATTTTGATATAATACAAGATTGATTATCAATAAAATTACGCTCCCAACATAGCCCATAGCAAATCCCTTCGCACTTACACGATCCATTCTATCCTTCGAAGCTATTTCAGGTAAAAACCCATTATAAAAAACCAATGAACCGGCAAAACCTATGCTAGCCAAAACAGAACAGCTAATTCCATATTCAATATTATCACCAGTAAAGAAGTAAAGTCCAATACATGCCAAAGAACCCAAATAAGTGAAGAATTGCATGAATCTCTTTTTAAGCCCTCCATAATCAGCTATACCTGACAAAATAGGTGAAATGAATACAATGACTAAAAAAGAAATAGATATTGCATATGAATAAAGAACTGAATTCTTAATACTGAAACCAAAGAACTCAACTATTTCGCCGCCGAAGGCTTCTTGAGTAGTTCCTAAGTAATAAATAGGAAATATAGCAGTAGTTACAATAAGATTGTAAACTGAATTAGCCCAATCGAATGAAGCCCATGCGTTAATCAGCTTTGAATTATTCCTTTCCAACATAATACTATTATTGATAACAATTAAAATGAAAATTTTTTCAATATACCTAAAAAAAATAGGTTTAGAATGTCGATATATCTAACATCCGAATTGTAAATATTTTGCATCAATTCTAAACCTATAATCCAATAAAATTATTTTTGCTTAAGTTTTTCTACATTATTTTCAATATAGGTTTTATCTCTGGTGTTCTTTTGAACCGCAATAGCTGCAAACAAACTTAAAGTGTAAGACATCCCATAAAAGCCTTTTTCACTTAACAATAAATCCGCGTTCCAAAGGCCTATAATCAGCAATAATATGGCACTCAAAACGGACACCCAACTGATGCCATAATACATGTCAGTAACTTGCAAACCTTCTAATCTGTCTCGAACACTCTTTTGGACTGAAACGGCCGCAAATAGTCCAAATAGCAAAATGGTAAAGTAATATCCTCTTTCATTTAACATCATGTCAGAGTTCCACAAACCCGTACAATAACTAACTATACCAGCCAACAGAGCAATCCATGAAGCCCCAATAAAAGCTGGAGTTGGTTTTTGATCAAATTCTTTAGGATCTCTTTTATTAGATTGTTTTGATTTTAATGTCGCACTTTTTTCCTCTGTACTATCAGTCTTAAAATTGTAATTCATAATAATAAGTTTAATGATTTAATTATTTTATATGGGCCAAAATTGCATCATTCAAATCGAGCAGTAAAATCATAATAATTAAAATACTTATGACTTATAATACAATATTTTTATTATTTTTACTTTATTTAATGATTTTCAGACATATAATACTTACGATATAAATGAATAATATATCTTCGATAATTGCCACTTTATCTCCTGATGACAAAAAGAGATTTGTTTTAGGCCTCAAGAACAGAAACAAAAGAAACGACGCGAAAAATATAGATCTCTTTAAGCTTCTAGACACTTCTGAAACCGTTGACAATCTGGACCTGGTCTTATATGGGAAAAAAGCCAAAGGAGCTTACCATGCACTATGCAAGAGGCTCCATGACGGGCTTATAGATTTTATTGCCTCGAAAAGAATTGAGGAAGAGTCTTCCAAAGAAATGGATGCCTTAAAATTAGTCCTGGTGAGTCGAACTTTTTTTCAACACCAACAAACTCAAGTTGCTTTCAAGACATTAGCCAAGGCTGAATTA
>RCNB010001060.1_pt1 | contig 25067 bp, 15 predicted proteins | sample 2041321 | NCBI WGS metagenome assembly RCNB01 (sample SAMN09708232, study PRJNA481090) | Marine sediment metagenome, whole genome shotgun sequencing project. | reverse complement strand
CCTACATTACTAATTAACAATGTAGGAGCCCGCCCAGCGGGCGATGCCCCAGATCCACGAAAATACTGGATCATCGTGCCTACGCTTCAGCGCCCAGGACCTGACACTGTTATTATCCGCCGCTTCGCACATCATAGGAGTCCGCATTCATGCCCTCCCCGCGCCTGGTATTCAGCCTGTCCCTCGCCCTCCTCGTTGCCGCCTGTGGCGGCGCCAATCCGCCGGAGCAAACCGTGACCCCGTCCAACGACACATCGAACCCGTTCTTCGTTGCGAGCGAGCTGCCCTACGGCATGCCGCATTTCGACCTGATCCGGGACGAACATTATGTGCCGGCATTCGAGCGCGGCATGGCAGAAGAAATGAGCGAAGTTAACACCATTGCCACCAATGCGGAGCCAGCGAGCTTCGAAAATACAATCGTCGCCATGGAGCTCAGCGGGCAGTTACTCACTCGAACGCAACGTGTGTTTTTCGCGATGACCAGCGCCCACACCAACGACAACATTAAAGAAATTCAAAAGCTGATGGCGCCGCAATTCGCCGCGCATAGCGATAATATTTTGCTGAACGCAGAACTCTTTGCACGGGTGAATGCGCTCTACCAGCAACGCGACGAGCTGGATCTCGATGCTGAATCGCTGCGTTTGCTGGAACGCTATTACACCAACTTCGTCCGCGCCGGTGCCCAGCTTGACGACGAGCAACAAGCAAGACTGCGCGAGATAAATGCAGAAAGCGCGGAACTCTCGACGACCTTCAGTCAGAACGTGCTCAATGAAGTGAATGATTCCGCCATCGTGGTCGATTCGCGGGACGAGCTGGACGGGCTTTCCGCCAGCGATATAGAGAGTGCCGCGGCCGAGGCTGCCAAGCGTGGCCTTGCGGGAAAGTACGTGTTGACCCTGCGCAACACAACCCAACAACCTGCGCTCGCATTATTAAAGAATCGTGACCTGCGCCAACACATCCAGGAAACCTCCCGCGCGCGTGGCAGCCGCGGAAACGAGTACGACAATCGCGAAGTTGTCACACGCGTACTAACGTTACGCGCCGAGCGTGCCGCACTGCTTGGTTACCCCAATCACGCTGCTTATATCCTTGAAGACCGTACTGCAGGCACCATCGATGCCGTCAACGACATGCTGGGTCGCCTTGGCCCGCGTGCAGTGGCGAACGCACATCGCGAGGCCGCGGAGCTGCAGACATTGATTAACGAAATGGAAGCCGAGCCCTTTGAACTCGCCTCCTGGGACTGGTTGTACTACAGCGAGATCCTGCGCAATAAGCTTTATGACTACGATGCCAATGCGCTTAAGCCGTATTTCGAGATTGACCGGGTGTTGCGCGATGGCGTGTTCTTTTTCGCCGAACGTCTTTACGGCGTCACCTTTGAGGAACGACCCGAGCTTCCTGTTTACCAGGAAGACGTACGCGTGTTCGAGGCGTTTCTGGACGGCAAGGCGCTCGGCCTCTTCCTGTTCGATCCCTATGCGCGCGAGTCCAAGCGCGGTGGCGCCTGGCATAACGCCTATGTGACTCAATCCAGGCTGCTGAAATCCAGGCCGGTTAGTGCCAATCACCTCAACATCGTCAAGCCACCCGAGGGCGAGCCCACGCTGCTCACCATGTCCGAGGCAACCACCATGTTCCATGAGTTCGGCCACGCACTGCATAACCTGTTTTCCAATGTCACCTATCCCCAGTTCGGCGGCACCAGCGTACCGCGCGACTTCGTGGAATATCCCTCACAGGTGCACGAGATGTGGGTAACCTGGCCGGAAGTGCTGGCCAACTACGCCGTACATTACGAAACCGGCGAACCTATTCCACAGGACCTGGTAGAGCGGGTACTTGCCGCAAGAAAATTCAACCAGGGATTCGAACAATCGGAAGCCCTGGCCGCGGCGATCGTTGACCAGAGCTGGCACCAGCTCGATGCGCAGCAGATTCCACCCGCCGAGGCGCTCGGTGAATTCGAAGAGCAGGCACTGGTCGATTCAGGCATGAAGTTTGAACTCGTCCCACCGCGCTACAGCACACCCTACTTCAGCCACATCATGGGCGGCTATTCAGCGGGCTATTACTCTTATACATGGAGTGAAGTACTCGACGCCGATACCGTCAAGTGGTTCGAGGAAAACGGCGGCCTGAAACGGGAAAACGGTGATCACTTTCGCAAGTCGCTTCTTTCGCAAGGCGGCAGCCAGGATGCGATGACACTTTTCAGAGACTTTCGTGGCGCTGAGCCATCGATCGAACCACTGCTGGAGCGGCTGGGGTTGAATTGATTCGTGGTGGTCGGCGACGATTTCCGATCTCGCCGAGCATTGTCAATCGCCCGCTGGGCGGGCTCCTACTTTGCTAATTAGTAATGTAGGAGCCCGCCCAGCGGGCGATTGCGACCAATTCGAACCAACCTGATGCCTCATCCGCACACCGATTTTGAGGTTATGGGACAACAATGGTGTCAGTTTTATTTTTGACACACAGCCTTCCCAAACAATAAACCTGACACCTTTTCTCATTCATCACCCTAATGTCCAAAGCAAACACACATCACGAACACGTTATCCGCGGCATGGCCGCCGGGCTCGGTGCGCATTTCATGTTCTCTATTATGGTCATGCTGGCCAAGTTGCTGAGTGAAAATCACTCGGTAATCGAAATCGCGTTCTACCGTAATCTGATTGGCAGCATGCCGTTTATTTTTATGGTGTTCGTCCTGGGTCGGCGCGAGATTCTCCAGTTAAAAACCAAGCCCTTGTTGGTTGGTGTGCGGGCGACACTCGGCACATTCAGCCTTGTAATCACTTTTTTCGCTTATTCGTTGATGCCGATTGCTGACACCACGGCACTGCTATTCGCCTCATCACTGTTTATTCCGATTCTGGCGGTCATTGTCCTGAAAGAATCAGTAGGTCCGTACCGTTGGGCTGCTGTGGTCGTGGGTTTCGTGGGTGTCATTATCATGTCGCGCCCCACCGGCGACGTCTACGTATTGGGAGTATCCGTCGCGCTCTCCGCCGCCCTCATGCACGCTACGCTACAGATCATTCTTCGTTACCTCGGTCGATACGAAAGCCCGGAAACGATCAGTCTTTACTTCTTCGTCATTGGCACGGTCATTACCGCACTCGCGATGCCCTTTGTCGCCGTCACTCCATCGATGAACGAAATACCCTTGTTGCTCGGCGTCGGCCTCTCGGGAGCCGCCGCGCAATGGATGCTATCGGTTGCGTACGTGAATGCCCCCGCAGCCGTCATCTCAGTGTTCAACTACACCAGTATTATCTGGGCGACTCTGTTCGGCTGGATGATCTGGAATGAATGGCCGGTACCCGCCGTCCTCGGTGGCGCCAGCATCGTTATCGGCTCCAGTGTGCTGATCATCTGGCGTGAGAGTCGCCTGCACAAGCGCGGAATACGGGTCGAACCGAGTTAGCCAGGAAAAAGGGGTCGAGCCGATTTATCAGAATAAATTCGGTTCGACACCTATATACGCGAGGCTTTCCCAAATAATAAACCTGACACCTTTTGTGCCGCTGGAGCTTGCAACCGCAGACTCTCCGGCTGCTACACTGCCGCATGCGGGATTTTGGGGTGGCCAATGTGACTACGGTATGAGCACGCACAGCGCCGACGCGACGACGTCGTTCGGCAAGAAGCACTCGCGAGCCACCGTCGCCCGCTTCATTGTTACCGCGACCCTTGGAGCGATGATTTTCCTGGTTCCGTTAAGGATCGATGGAAATACGAAAGTCCTTTTGGGCGTCATTGCTGACTGGATTAACGCGACTGCCGGAACGCATATGCGTACCTTTTGTGCGTTTGTGTTTATCTCATCGGCGATCATCACGCCTCTTTACACTTACGGCCCGGGGATTATTCGAAAAACATTTCCCGCACTCGAGATCACTTTTCGGGCCGGTCTTCTCAGTACGCTCACGCGAGTCGCTGGCGGAATATTCTGCGTCATGACGCTGATCGGCAGCGGGCCGGAATGGATCATCGACGCCAATACCGGCGGTACTGCCTTCTTCACCATAGCAGCGGTTATTTTTGCCCTGATCGGCACCGGCGCGATGCTGATGCCACTGCTAACCGACTACGGTTTGCTGGAATTGATCGGCACTATGTTGAGAAAATTCTTTCAGCGCATATTCAATTTGCCGGGCCGATCGACAATCGATGCGTTGGCGTCCTGGGTGGGTTCTTCCAGCATTGCCGTTCTGGTCACGTCACGACAATACGCGGGCGGCTATTATACCGCGCGCGAAGCGTCCGTAATCGCCACGAACTTTTCTGTAGTCTCGGTTCCTTTTGTTTTCTTTTCAGCCGATGTGGCTGGCATCGCGGAGTTTGGCGGAACGCTATACGGGTCTATGGTGCTCATCGGCATTACCTGCGCGCTGATTACACCAAGGCTGCCGCCGCTATCTCGAATGCCGGACGAATACTACGCGGTTGTGGGAAAACAAATACACGAGGAAGTAGCGGAAGGTGTCAGTACCTGGCAATGGGCCAAACACGAAGCACTATCCCGTGCCGAACACGGCGCGGCACCGCTGGCAATGCTGCGCTCTGGCTTCGCAATGACCATTGATCTCTTCTTTGCAATGATGCCCGTCGCGATGACCATCGAGTTCGGTGCATTAGTGCTGTATCACCACACCACAATCCTGCACTACATAACGCTACCGCTGGTACCCCTGCTGAATCTAATGGCGATTCCGGATGCGGTCGCAGCAGCGCCGGGCCTTATCATCGGTTTCCTGGACCAGTTCGTTCCGTCAATTATTGCCGGTGGCATTTCTTCGCCTGTCACCAGCTTTGTCCTTGCCGGGCTGTCGGTAACGCAGCTGATTTTCATGGCAGAAACCGGAGTACTGATCTACCGTTCGAAGATTCCGTTACCGATTCATTATCTGGCGGCTGTGTTCCTCATTCGAACTGCAATAGCGCTACCGATACTGGTAACAATCGCACACTGGGTAATCAGTTAGGCGAAAAAGGGGTCGAACCGATTTTTCAGTGTAAATTCGGTTCGACCCCTTTATTGTGGCGCTGAGCCATCGATCGAACCACTGCTGGAGCGGCTGGGGTTGAATTGATCGGTAGTGAAATGAAAAGGTGCCAGGTTTGTTTTTGGGATATGGGGTCAGAGTAAGGGGCAAACCCAAGATCAGTCTTTATATTGAGCATTCGCGGCTGAAGCCGCTCCCACGAGAGTAGCGCAAGATTGTGGGAGCGGCTTCAGCCGCGAATGCTCTGCCTGGCAACGACGAGCAAAATGCGGTTCAAATCAGGAAAGGACGTCAGGTCTATTCGTTGCGGTCGAAAAACAATTCTGAGACCTTATTTGTAAGATACATCCAGATTTAATCGACCTGGCTATCCATTCGAATCGTCTACTGGTCAAACTGAACAAACCATAAAGCGAGACCCAGGAGTTTATTGTGAGCACATCGTTTTTCACTATCGGCAGACATTCGTTCTTTGTCATTCTATCTCTCATGGGTTTTTTGCTCTTCTCATTGTCGGGCCAGGCCAGTGCGGACGAGGTTGATGACTTTATTCGAGCCGAAATGACAAAACGAAAGATTCCCGGACTACAGCTCGTTGTAATTCGAGACGACAAGATCATCAAAGTGTCCAGCTACGGTTTAGCCAACATCGAAGACGCTGTAGCAGTAGAAAACGATACATTATTCTCTATCAACTCCATCACGAAGGCATTTGCGGGTGTTGCTGTCATGCAGCTGGTTGAGCAGGGAAAGTTGGACCTGTCGGCGAACATTTCCACCTACTTGCCAAATTTGCCGGTTGCCTGGCAGCAGCTGAATATCAAGCAACTGATGAGTCACACATCGGGGCTGCCCGCAATTTTGACGCCGAGTGACAACGTGAAACTGATCTCCGATGATGGCATTGATGCATCCTGGGCGCTGGTTCAGACATTGCCGAACGAGTTCGCGGCCGGCAGCGCGTTTAAATATAACCAAACGAATTACGCTTTGATCGGCCAGATCATTGAGCAAGTTAGCGGACAGACATTCGCCGACTTCATTTATGAAAATCAACTTCGAATAGTCGGGATGAAAAGAACGGAAGAGGCGGGTTTCTCAAACCTGAACGATGTCATCCCTCATTCAGCGCGCCGTTACACCTACTATTACGGTCAGGAACTGGCCAACATTAAGGCCGCAGTTTTTCCGCCATTGCTCTACCCTGCCGCTGGTATGAGTTCAACAGCCAGTGAGATGGCGAACTGGGTGATCGCGCTACAAACTGGCCGATTGTTGGCGGAGTCTGCAAGTATTGAAACGCTTTGGACGCCAGCCTTGCTGGATAATGGGCAGACTCAGGGGTTCAACGATATTCTCAATGGCTATGCGCTGGGCTGGCCAGTTGTCGTTCGCGACGAACACCCCGCAGTAGGGCCCGAAGGTGGTGACCGGGCAGCATTTTTTGTTTACCCGCAAGATGGAATGTCGATCGTCGTACTAACCAATCTTATGGGGTCAGTGCCGTCTCGATTTATTGACGACATTGCCGGTGTCTATATTCCCGAGATGAAAAAGGAAAACGGTTTCGGCTTGTCGCCTGCGGTTAAGACCCTGTGGCGAGCGCTGGAGACGAAAGGATATGCCAATGCCGTGGACGTGGCTCAATCCCTTCAGGAATCCAGGGATATCCCGTTTGTGGAGGCCGACATTAACGGCTGGGGATATTCGCTGATTGCACAAGACAGGCTTGAGCCAGCTTTGAATGTATTTTTGCTGAATACCCACCTGTTTCCCGATAGTGCCAATACCTACGACAGCCTTGCGGAAACCAACTGGCTACTAGGCAACATCGATGAAGCAATCATTGGCTATGAGAAAGTGCTGAAAATGCAACCCGACAATGAGTATGCGCAAGGGCAGTTGGCAAAGCTCAATTCAATAATAAACGAGTAAGCAGAGTCGGCAGAAGCGCGTTCCGGTGCCGGCCTTCTTAAGCCATATGGCCCAGGCCGAGGTGCGTGGTACGGCCGCGTATAACGAAATTCACTGTCACGCGCTTATGCGACAATTCTTCTGATTGCGCTCAAAGCATCGCCATTGTGAGGCACTTTTTGAAGCTTTCTAACGGTGTTTCGTGGCTAGTCCTGGTTCTCGCTCGCCACATATTCTGTCAGCGCCGACGACGAAGACTGTTCAAACAAGTGTAATGCATCAACCAGACCTTGTTGATCCTCCATAACCAAAAGCCCGGTATGCAACGGCAGAATTCGTCGCCATTCGTAGAGGGCGCCCATTTCATGGAGTTGTTTTATCCAGCCGATTACTTTTTCTTCTGCAACAAATCCTGCTCGGGTATCAATCAGGAATTTCAGCGCAAACGAATTTAGTGCACCACCTGCTCGTTCAATGGCGATATCTTCATTGATCCACTCCAGCCGTGACGCAACCTTACCTGCCTGTTTGACCCGCCTCGCGGAGCAAGCGCGCATGAATTGCAAGCGTAATCCAGTCGTCATTAGCAGTGTCAAACAGGGTGGCCGGGTCGCCTGCTATTTCTTTCGGTAGCTTCGCATGCGCCTCAAATTGAGCCAGGGCTCGCTCTGGCTCGCCTTCAAGTAATGCGAGATAGGCCTGGAAATCCAGCATGCCGGTGCCGATGCGTCGATATAGCGTGTCCGGGTCCGACAATGAGGCTTCGAGCATGGCTTCGATTATTTCGGGCGCCGCCGCCGGATCCTCAGCAAGCGCGGGGTCAAGATAGAGCGCCGCCGCTTTGACCAAACGAGCTTCCCCCGAAGTTGGTTTGATCGCCAATGCGCGGTCGGCAAATTCACGCGCCGCGGCATAATCTCCCATGGACAACATGGTTTCTGCGGGAAATGTATACGACTCCGGATCGCTGGGATCCGTCCATATCGTCGAAATAAGTTGATCTGTGGCCGCCGCCAACTTGCCGGTGTCTGCGAGGAACCTGCCGTACAACGCTGGTGGCGACGGAGCCTCAGGTGCCAGTTCAATCGAGCGCCGCCATTGCGCGTCCGCTTTTTCAAACTGCAACAGACGTTCGAATCTTCTCGCGATGGCTACCGGGAACCAGTAGTTCAACGGATCATTTTGCGACGATTGTTGCAAAAGTTCGATGGCCTGTAATGTATCTTCCCGACCCGAATTCAATGAGTTGACGTAGTCCTGGGCTATATCCGTGTCTGAAGGATTAATATCGTAGGCCTGGCGAAGGTCATTCGATGATTGGATTCGATCGCCCAGGAAGAAATTCGCATAGGCGCGAGCGCGATACCACTCGCCGGTGTTGCCGGCACCATGTTCTTTTGCCGTTTCAAGCAATGCCATCGCCAATTCAGCGCTTTCCTCATTGCCGAGCATGCCGATGACGCCGCCATCGAGATACGCTTGTGCTTTTGTTACGTAGAGAAGACCGAATTCAGGATCAAGTTGGATGGCTCGATCGAGCCATCGATGCGATTTCGTAATTGTCGAAAATGTATAGTCAATCAGCGCTTGTTTGGACCTGAGATAAAGATCGAACGCTTCGCTATTGCTGAATGCAGGGGAATCGACATTGGTTACGACGAGGGTCAGCTTTAGTTCATCGGCGATTGCCCTGGCAACCTCCGATTGCACATTCAGGATGTCGACAAGGTCGCGGTCGTACGTGTCGGACCACAGGTGATAACCAGATTCCGCCTCGATCAACTGCGCTGTGATTCTTACCTTGTCGTTCTCTCTTCTGACGCTTCCCTCGAGGATGTGAGTAACGTCAAGCGTTTCCGCAACGGTCCGCAAATCGAGATTCTGGCCTTTGAACTGGAATGACGATGTTCGGCCAATGACATCCATAAATTTCAGTCGGACAATCGAATTGAGTATTTCCTCGGTGATGCCATCGGAAAAATATTCGTTGTCGACGTTGCCGGACATATTGACGAATGGCAAAACAGCCAGAGATGGCGCCACAGCCAGGTCCTCGACTTTTTCGCCACCCGTTTGCCGATCCCAGGCGAAATAGGCAACAGCAACAACAAGAACAGCAATGATGGCCCGATCGAGCTTGCGACCGGTGTTGTGTGTAACGCTCGCGCTTCGATCGACTTCCCTGGTGCTTTTCAGGCCCTCGGGTGTGAGTTCAAATGCCCACGCAAAAAACACGGCAATGGGCAGGCCGATTGCGAGGCCCAGCATGAAGACCTGCATCACCCATTCCGGGGCGCTGACGTTTTCCAGTACCAGGTCAGTGAATTGCAGGATCAGCCACGCCACCACGATATAGGCGACACCTACGCGGAAAACATTGCGTCTTTTAAGTTCGTTGAACAGACCTGCCATCAAACTGGTTTCCTTACCGTCTGGGAAGCGAAACTACACGTAAGTCGCTGAAAATGCACCGATAGACGTACTGATTGGTTGGACGCCAGTTTGCAGATTATCTGTCTAAATCGCCAAAATCGCCATAAAATTCAAAGGTTAAGGCCGAACGCGAGTCGTTATTGCGTGTTTATTGCCTCTTAACAATGACTTGCGCTGCCGCGACCTGGTTTGCCCTGTTTATCCACGGCCGCATAATTCGGACAAATGATAACGCGTAATTAAGGGGACAGTGACCATAACTATAATTAAGGGGACAGTGACCATAACTATTGATTTGCTGAATTAGAGTGACCGAGCGAGTCCATGGGACGGATCATTGCCGTAGAGTTATGGTCACTGTCCCCCTGTCCATGGCCCCCTGTCCGTAGAGTTATGGTCACTGTCCCCCTGTCTCCGTCCCCTTCTCTCCAGGTGTAACAGCGGCGACGGGTGGTAGAGGATATGGTGGTATTGTCTGTTCATATTCTTGAACCACAGTTGAGGGAACAATCGATGCGTCGCGTAGCAATCCTGTCATGCATTGTCCTGGTGAGCAGCGGGCTGTTAGCCCAGGACAGTCCATCTAATCCGATGACCGAATTCGGCACTACTGCCAGCAATGTCTTTTTCTACTATGAAGATGTCGAGGCAGCGACAAAATTTTACAAAGAGGTAATGGGCTTCCACGTCGCGGCAGATTATGGTTTTGCGAAAATCATGCAGGTCGCACCGAAATCGTTTATTACGCTCGTCGATCACACAAAGGGTATGCATTCGGCAGATGAGCCGAAAACGACCGCCATTGCCCTGGTCACAGATCAGCTCGACCAGTGGTGGGATTACATACAGACGCAGGACATCGAGATTCGCTCAACGGCATATACGCCGCGAGACGGAAGTGCCCACGATGGATTTGTCGCCGTTGATCCGGAAGGCTATTTCCTGGAGTTTGAACGCTTCAACCAGCACCCGGAAAACGAGCGCTTCATGCCCCTGCTCGATGCGACGGAAACACTGTATGCAGATGCTGCATCCAATGTGCCGCAAGGACTGGGCTTCAAGGCAACGGTGGTGTGGTTCTATTACAAGGACATGGCCGCAATCCAGCGCTTCTACGAGGACGTGATGGGATTTGACCTCGTCGCCGACCAGGGTTGGGCGAAGATATACCGCATTGGTCCCACGGGATATTTTGGGCCGGTGGACGAACAGCGCGGGATGCATAATTTCACGGAGAAGAAAGCGGTCACGCTGTCGTTGATTACCGGTGACATTGATAGCTGGTACCGGTTCGCGACTGACCACAGTGCGATAGAGATGCGCTCAGAAAAAATTTCGGATACGGAGCGATACCGCGCGTTCGTCGGCTACGATCCAGAGGGCTACTACCTCGAGTGGGACGTGTTCAAATCAGTCACGGAAAATGAAAAACTGGTTCAGGCGATTAGCCAACAGGAAGAATGAATCCCAAGCCCGGGAGCCGAGGCGTTTACCGGGTGCCGGGCACGACTTAGTTTACTTATTTAGCCGCTGCCCGGCACCTGAAATCTCCGTGATTAGTCGGCATAAAGTGTGATGCTCAACGTGTTCGGGCCAATGGAACTGTGAAAACATGGTTGCAACGGCGCAGTCATCAGGTGATTCACATGCTCAGGAAATTGTTCGTATTGGTCGTGCTAACCAGCCTCTCAAGTGGGGCGCTCGCACAAAACATGACGCTGAGAATGGCCAATGGCGACTTTCAGATCAGCAATACCTTCAGCGACGTCGACATCTTCGACATTCGCATTGAGATCGCCGCGCCACTGGCAACCGGCGTTTACAACAACCCCGATATTATCGACGTAACCTACCAGGTCATGGGCAATCTCGTTCCCGGAACGCCGTCAGGATTCCCGGCATTCAACCTCGAGCGCTCAATGACCGGCACAGAGTTTTACGCCCAGGGAAGTTCGCTGAGTTTCGAGATCTCGCCCAATGCAGTATTGGCCGACGGCGTCCAGGTCGCTGAACTCGTCGGCGCTGGCGTTGTGTTCACATTCAATGCGCGCGAGATCGATAACAGACGCTTTCACCCTGCGTTGTTCGAACTCAACACAGACGGCACGGGCCGTATTCAGAATTCCGATAATATTCACACACTGGACCCACTGAACGAAGTGGACTTCGGTGAGGAATACATCACAGACCTGATGTTCGACCCGGGTAACACGACAGTAATCGCGCCACCCATCCCCATCGATTCCGGTGGCGGCAGCGGTTCTGTGGTTGCGCCGGAATTGCTTATGATGCTCACGCTGATTTTGTTTTATCGGAGACAACGAAGAAACAAGATCTAAAAATCGGCTGCCCGCCATATCCATTGGCACCGTACTAAAAAGAATTGTAGGAGCCCGCCGAGCGGGCGAATGCGCCGAGTTATTCGTAAGCCGGTGCCAGCCACCACTTAATTCTAAAGACACCCTCATTGGCGGGATTACGATATTTAGAGACTATTGATTAAAGACCTGGATTCCACACTTAAGATGAACTCCGCATCGGCATCGGACCAGATTTCCAGCGCTGCATCGAGCGCCTCGCGGCCAGCCTCTTTATCGCCCGCTGCCGCGTGTACCTTGGCGTATACCAGTTTCGCATGACCGTTGGCAGGGAATACTTTCAGGAGGCCTTCAAGGCGCTCTCGTGCCTGATCGATTTCCCCAGCCTCGAGATAGAGCTCTGCCAACATCACGTGCAGCGACGACGCGCTGAGATTATCCTGAAATAGCTGGATAAAAGACTGGCCCAACAGTTCGCTGGCGCGATCCAGGTGCGGGATGGCAACGTCAAATTTCTCATCCCAGATGGCCACCTGGGCCATTTGCATTTCGGCAAATGGCTGCAGAATCGGGGGCAATTGATCCTGAGACTCCAGAATCCTGTTGGCCCAATCGCGATAGGCATCACGATTATTAGCAGCGTGATAGATGGTCGTATAGGTAAAGTTCATATAGGCGTCCATCGGCGCCTGCAGTTGTGCAGTGATTTCGTCGGCTATCGCAATAGCCTCATCAGTCCTGCCTAACAGAACCAACAAGGATGATTGTTGGCCTTCGATGCTCAACAAGCGAATCATTGGTGGCATGAATCCCTTTGCAATTTCGTTGATCTCGGTGTGCAGCGCCATGGCACTTGCAATCTGGCCTCTGACATACGCAACCTCCGCACGGGCAGCAAGCACCTGGACGCGCTGTTGTGGACCCAAATCGTCGTTAAGTTGCCGATCCAGTCGCGCTTGTGCCTGCTGGAAATAGCCCCTGCGAGCCTCCAGCCGTGCAAGTCCGATTTCTGACTCAAGTGGGCTGTCGGATAGGATCGCCGCATCCTCCAGCGCTACCTGGGCCGCCTCCAGGTCACCCAAAGCCTGGTAGACACTGGCGAGCTGCAGGTGAGCGTCGCCGTCATCCGGCTCATGGTCCAGAAAATTCCTCAGGTAGCCTGCCGCAGCCGCAAGATCTCCGCGCTGTTGTTCCAGCTCCGCCTTTTGACGGAAAATCCCGAAATCCATCGGATCGATCTTGAGGAGATGATCATAGGCAATACTTGCCCGTTGCAATGACTCCTCGGTACCGCGAAATCGGTTTATTCGCGCCATCGCCTGGAACGCCTCGGTGCTGTTTGGCTGCACCTGCGTCCAAATTTCGACGACTCGTTCTCCGCGTTCGTAGTCGCCGTCGAAAATGTAACGATTGGCCTTGAGAACGAATTTGCTGGTCTCGGACAGTCGATAGCTATTCTTCAACGCTTGCGACGCTGCCGCGCGCGCCGACTCAATATCACTATTCAAATAGTGGGTCAGCGACAGAACGCCGCTGGCCTCGGCGAACTTGGGATCGATCTCCACCGCGGTCTGCAATTCAGAAATGCCTTGCGGATAATCATTACTGACATCCAGCGCTATCTGGCCGTTGATGAAGTGCTCTATGGCCTCCAGTGAATCGCTGAAATGCTGCCCGATCGGGTCATCGCTCTGGTTGTCGCTCGGTTCAATCTCAAGATAGCCCAACACGGCAACGCTGACATCGTCGATCGCGGTCAGCCAGTCGTTACCTGTAACGGAATGCGAGCCGATCTCGGCGCCACTCGCTGCATCGATCAGCGTGACTTCAACTGCTATTGTGCCCCCGACCTCTGAAAAGCTGCCAACAATCAGGGCGGCGGTGTGCCGGTCCCTGGCTATTTCCACTCTCAGTCCCTGGGGTTCATCGATGAACGACGAGTAACCTTTGTTTCTCAGTTCGTTTCTCATCGCAGACGAATCGAAGGGCGTCTCGACGGTGATGACCGGGGACACACGATTCAAATCGTGCGCCAGCATTAGTGGCAGGCCATACGAGAGCCAATCAAGATCACTATTACCTGACTCGTTTCGCCAGAAAAAACCGATCACTGCCTTGTGATGACCCTGCCTGGCTATCTCAAACTCCTGGACTACGCCGGTCTCATCGGAAATCTGGACCGTCTCCGTCGCTGCTTCCACTTCCAGCAACGGGCTCAGGAAATACAGCGCACCCAGCGCCAGCAGGAAATTAAGGGAAATCGTCACTCTTTCCGATTTCGTCCACTGATCTTTGCCCGGAGCTCCGTGGTTATAGGAGAACAATATAACGGCCGGCAACATCACCAGCATGACCACGAAAACGTACGAGGTAAGTGCGCCCGGCAGGTTGAAGCGTTCCGTCACCCAGTCACCCAGCTCGATCACGAGCCAGGTCGCCGCGATATACATGCCGACGAACTGCGGCACACGGCGATGTATCAGGCTTTCAGATATTGGGGGCTTTTCGGTCATTTCTGCGGACACGTGGGCAAACAAAGGGAAGGAGTATATCTGACATCGGGCGCTCCAAATCAGATAGCCGGTGCCAGGCAGCTCTTACCTGACTTATTCTGCAAACGCCGGCGCGAGATTGGGTACCCTTTGAATATACAATCTATGCATTGCTGACCGGAGCAACGGGGGCACACTATAATTCAGCTAACCAACGAAAAATCTGCTGCCCGGCACATCGATTCTCCGTCAATCGCGGCTGGAAACCGCTCCCACGGCATCTCAGTTGGCAACGTGCTAATTAGAATGGCAGGAGCCCGCCGTACGATAGTTAAGATCGATTAAAAGTCGCCACGATCTGTCCATCGGTACGGGCGAATGCGACCCTGTCATTCGCCGCAAACATGCTGCAACGTTCGTGTGCTAGCCTCCCATCAAGGAATCATTTTTTCCTTTCAGCATATCGAGAGAAGATCTGTGCAAAAACTATTCGCCCTTACATCATTCTGTTTTCTGGCAGCATGCCAGCAAGCTTCGCCGCCGGCAGTTAGCGAGCCGGCAGTCGACAATACCCTCGACGTTATCCTCAGCGGCGGCACCGTCGTCGACGGTCTGGGCAACCCGCGTTTCAACGCGAGTGTTGGCATCAAAGACGAGCGCATCGTCGTGATTTCCAACTCGGGGCTGGCCGGTGTCGATGCGAAAGAAGTTATCGATGTCAGCGGGCTTATCGTGTCGCCCGGCTTCATCGACAATCACGCACACATTCAGACGAGCATCCATGAGCACCCGCTGGCAGAGAACTTCACACGCCAGGGCATCACCACGATCATCGCCGCGCTGCACAGCGGCGACCAGCCGTGGCCGCTTGACGAGTATGCATCGTCTCTCGTGGTTGCACCCAATGTCGGTTTTTTCGCCGGGCATACCTGGACGCGCATGCAGGTCCTCGGCCTGGAAAATCGCGCGCCGGATCACGACGAGTTGCAGGCAATGCGCGACCTCGTTGAAGAATCGATGAAGCAAGGAGCACTCGGCCTGTCGACCGGCCTCCTCTATGTCCCCGCGAATTTTGCCGAGACAGAGGAAGTCATCGAGCTGGCGAAAGTTGCTTCAGCTTATGGTGGCATTTACGTAACGCACATGCGCAACGAGGCGACCGGACTACTGGATTCGGTCAACGAAACAATCCGCATCGCGGACGAGGCCAACATTCCGGTACACATTAATCATCACAAGGCGGTTGGTGTCACTCAATGGGGATGGTCGGAGCAGAGCCTGGCACTGATCGACGCTGCGCGCGCAAGTGGGGTGGACATCATGCACGACCTGTATCCTTACACGGCATCCAGCACCAAATCGGCAGTCCTGTTTCCGCAATGGGCGCTGGCCGGCGGACCCGAAGCGTTCGCGAAGCGCATCAACGATCCCGAACAATTGCCTGTTATAAAAGAGGAGATGCGGGAGATATTCCTGACGGAACGCACCGGGGGCGATCTGCGCAGGTTGCAGTTCAGGGTGTTGCCGACGGACGAGTCCTACAATGGCAAAACAGTTGCCGACATGGCCGAAGACCGCGGTCTGGAGAACACTGTCGAAAACGGCATCGATCTCGTTATCGAGTTGCAGTTACAGGGTGGTTTCTCAGCCATCTTTCATGCAATGGATGAGCAGGATGTCATCCGCATAATGCAGCATCCACTCGCGATGATAGAGACGGACGGCGACCCGGTCAGCTACGGCGATGGCTATCCGCACCCAAGAAGCTATGGTGCGTTTCCGCGCGTCCTCGCCCGCTATGTGCGGGAGTTGGGTGTGCTCACCCTGGAGGAAGCGATTAAGAAGATGACCTCGATGCCAGCGGATCAATACAACCAGAAAGACCGCGGCAGGATCATCGCAGGCGCTTATGCCGACCTCGTGGTGTTCGACGCGGACAAGATACAGGACCAGGCGACATACACCGATCCACACCGTTACCCGACCGGCATCGAACACGTCATGATCAATGGCAAATTCGTCATCAAATCGGGCGCCCTCACCGGCGAGCGCCCGGGGATGTGGATCAAAGGCCCTGCGCGGCCTGACCGGGTTACTATTAATAGTGTCCCTTAAACAGGCGATCGCCCGCTGGGCGGGCTCCTACAATTCTATTTAGCAATGTAGGAGCCCGCCCAGCGGGCGATGTCTCAAATCAATGTCAAATTAGGACACCCAATAATTTCTTCGTACTGTTGCGAATTTTTTCCGAAAAAAACTGACTGACCAAATTTCCCGGTGTCCTGAATTTGTCCCCTGAGCTTGTCGCAGCGGTCTGGTAGTTTAGGTTGGCGCGCTTTTATCACCCTGGTACGGAATGTCTTGTTATGCCTCGATATCGAATAACTTCGCTGCTGTTTACCAATGACGTTGAAAGTGCCTACGACCCGATTCCGGCATTTTGGCTGAGAGTGTCAAGTGGACCATTCCTGCTAGCTGGGGAAGTTGCCGGGTCATCATTTTCGGCGACGATGGCTCAAACTTTAATGTGTTGGAGGAACAGGACACCGCCTGAGTCCCTTTTGGCGTTGAACGGCTCGCGCTCACTCCAAGCCAGCCAGTACTTAAGATAGACTATTCTTGACACATCGACGCTAGCGAACGCGGTAGAATTTCCTTCTTTTGACTCCACACAAGTGCGTAACCTGACTATTTTGCCAAATCCCAGCTACCCAAGTTCCCGATGGCTCACCTCGCTCCTGCTCGCAGCCTGGCTGTGTCTGGCCGGCTGTGCCCACGAGGAACCGATCCTCATCGAAGACGTTAAGTATTTCGACGGCGATATGCCCGCTGACTTCAGCGGAGTCTGGGCCCGTGACTACACCCGCAGCGATAATATTAATGACGTATTGCGCGACGCCTACTACGAGTTAGGCAGAAAAAGTGGCCAACGCGATTCGGTGGGACCGGTTGCGACGGAAAGAGACATGTCGCGGTTCATGCCGATCGTCCGACTGGTCGAGCTCATTACGAGAGCGGACGAACTGACGATCTCGCAGACGGAGCATGAGATTCTTGTCGAACGAAGAGATGACTTCTCGCTCATGTGTGCATTCTTCGATGGCATTGCGAAACCCACCGAAAGCGCTTTCGGCAGGGAATCCTGCGGTTGGGATGGCGATCGGCTTATCTCGGTCAACGACTTTCCAGACGGGTTGCGCGTGGTCCATCAATTCCAAACGTCCGCAAATCGAAAACAACTGCGCGTCATTACCACCGCGACATCGAATACGGCGCCGATGCCTTTCACGATCAGCCATTTCTACTGGCGCATCGAAAAGATTCCGGGCAAGTTCGAATGTATCGAGACGCTTAGCATGAAACGAGTCTGCAGCACCGGCAAGCTGGCGCTGTGACCGGGCGCGTCAAACATCGGCTGGCCGCGGCAACACTTGTCGCCATCGTCATTGCGGCGGCTTTGCCCGCTGCGCTGGGTCAATCCGCCCCGACTTTGGTCGCCACGACCAACGACGGTAAGGCTTTGAATGTGACCATCCCTGTTTTTGATCCGGGCATACCCGACGATCCTTCAGTGTTTCGGCAGCAGCAGGTGTTTCCCCGCATTCGTGAGATCGAAGCAAAACTGATGCCATTTCTATTGCGCGAGGCCTTGGTGGAGTCACAACAGTGGGGCGCAGTGCGAGTGGCGATGGAACCGGATGAAGCGGCCGAATTGCAGCTGTTTGGAACAATCGTCCACTCGGACGGCGACCGACTGGATCTGCGGATCCGTGCTGTCGACGCGACAGGACATACGTGGTTCGACAAAATAGTTTCCGGCCAGGCGAATGAAGAGCCCGTTGAGCAGCAGGTTGATGCGGGCACTCCGGAGTTCAAGGGGATCTACGTCGAAATCGCTATAGAGCTTGCGGCAGTGCGCGATCGCATTGGCGACGCAGCGGTATCGAACATCAAGGGTACGTCACTGATGCGTTACGCCAGCGAATTGGCACCGAGTGCATTCGACGGATACCTCGAGCAAGCCGACGATGGAACGGTGCGATTGCTGCGATTGCCGGCGCGTAGTGATCCCATGCTTGTTCGTATTGAAACCATCCGCAATACCGAGTTCCTGATTACAGACACTGTGGACGCCAAGTTCAAAGAATTTAATGCTGACCTTGCGCGTACCTATCGGGTTTGGCGGGAGTACCGTCGCAAGTACGGCGATTACGAGGCCTGGAATGTCCGCTTTGCGGAAGATGGGCCGGACGAAGCCGGACGCGGCAGCTGGGAGTCGATCAAGCATTTATACGATGCCTACAAGTACGATCGGGTCACAGCTCAGGAAAGGGATCGCCTTGCTGTAGCCTTCAACAGCGAAGTCGCAGCTACCGTTGATGCGATGGAAACCCGGATTGCAGAGCTCACCCTCTGGGTCGAACGGGGATCCCTCGAATGGAACAGCCTGTTGGAAGAACTGTATGAGCTGGAGACAAACCTGACGGAGTAAGGTAACCAGCTTCCGCAGTCCCCTGCTCTGCTTACCTGCCTGGCAGCGGAAAAGATGCCGGGTCACTGCTGTCCCATGCACTCAAAATTGGTGCACGAATGAAGCATCAAGTTGATTTGAATTGCCCGCAATCGCCCGCTGGGCGAGCTCCTACATTGCTAATTAGAATTGTAGGAGCCCGCCCAGCGGGCGATCTCCCAAGTCCGCGAAAATACCGGACCATCGCGCCAATGCTTCAGCCCTCGACCAGTAAAATGATCTCAATAGGACAGCAGTGGTTCCGGGTTTATAATGACAACAAATAAAGCCAGTACGATTTGTATTGAATTGATGGGTGTCCTCAATTAACTCAATTCATCGATTTTTTAAAAGTCCAACTTCCTTTAGCACCTTCTGCCCTTCGCCGCTCCAGCGCTTATAATTAGCTATGATGCAACGCGAAAATAATACTAATAAATCCTTGGGGAAACCATGAAGAACGCAGCGATCGTACTGATACTTCTATCCGTGGCCGGGTGCGCGCGATCCGATGCCGAGACCGTACTCATGCCGGGCCAGCCTGTATCCGCAATGCTGGAGGTTCAAGAGCAGGCAGACTATGCGACCGACCTCGAGGCGAACAACTTCGTGTACGGCGAGGTCGACCAGATTGACTTCGATCTCAAGGTCACGGTGCTGGATCCAGACGGCAACATCGTAGACACATTCGACGGGCCGGCGCGAGGCGCCGAGCGAATCCGGTTTGAAAGCAAGATGGCTGGCCGATTCACAATCCAGATCGAGGGTTTTGAAGATGAGTCGGGCAGCTACAGTATTGCGCTGCACCGCATTGAGCCGGTCGCAACGGAGCCTAAGGAACGGCTGGACCAGCTACTCTCGCCGTATGCCGGTGACACCACACCAGGCGCAATTATTGCGGTCATTCGCGGCGGCGAGGTCGTCCATCACCAGGCCGTGGGTATGGCGAACCTGACTTTCGACATTCCGTTTGATCGGCAGACAGTATCCAATATCGGCTCCGTCTCGAAGCAGTTCACCGCGCTTGCGGTGACGAAACTCGCTGCGGATGGTCTGTTGTCTCTCGACGATGATGTACGCGAACATTTTCCGGAGATACCGGATCTCGGGCATGTCGTAACCGTCCGGCAGATCCTCAACCACACGAGTGGTTATCGCGAGTTCCTGAATCTCCTGTTCATGTCTGGCGTGCGTCTGGACAACGGCGATTTCATTAGCCGGGATGAGGTCTTGCGTATTCTCGAACGGCAACCGGCACTCCAGGACGAGCCCGGCAGTCGCTATAACTACAACAACACGGCCTATTCCCTGGCCGCCCTGCTCGTCGAGCGAATCACCGATACGCCTTTCCAGGTGTGGGTGAATGAGAATGTTTTTACACCGCTGGGGATGACTCAAACCCGAATTCGTTCTCACACCGGAGAGATCATACCCAATGCGGCCGAGGGCTACATTTATTCGGATGAGGCACCGTATCGGATCGGCGTCGATCTCGGCGGCGGCGGCGGCGCGACGATGGGTCCGGGTGGCGTCTATACGACGGTCGATGATCTCGCCCGGTGGATCGGCAACTTTAAATCGGGCCAGGTCGGCGGGAGTGATGTGATAGCAGAAATGATGACGCCACAAATTGAAATGCCCGGCACGGATCGTTATTACGGACTCGGGCTGGTCGTCGACAAGCAGCGCGGCCTGTCGCGCGTCTGGCACGGCGGAGCGGATACGGCACACAGAGCGGAGCTGCTTTACTTCCCGGAGATTGATGCGGGCGTCGTTGCAATGAGCAACAACGGATCATTCGATTCATCGATTGCGCGAGATGTCGCTGGCGTGTTTTTCGCGGCAGACATGGAAGCCGAAGAGCCGGCCGAAACCGTTGCGGAAACGACGGACACGGCGCCTGTTTCTGATATCGACGCTGCCGCTTTCGAAAAATTTGTCGGCCAGTACGAATTAAACGACTATCCCGGTGTCGTCGTCATCGTATCGCAGGATGAGGACAACGTCTTTGTCCAGAGCCCCGGCGGCAGCAAACAACCAGCCTCACCACTTAGCCCGACAAGTTTAAGCCTCAGCGCGGATCAGAGTCTCGAGTTCAACGTAGACGAGAGCGGCGTGGTGGAATCCATGACGATAAAAGATGGCGGCGAGATGATTGCAACGAAGCTCGAGGACTGGGCACCTGCTCGCGCTGATCTCGCGACCTATGCGGGGCGTTACTTTAGCGAGGAACTGGATACGGTTTACACGATTGAGATGGGCGATGACGGCCTTGTTCTGCGACACAGGCGACTGGACGACGTCGAACTGACGCCCAAAGTAACGGACACGTTCAACGGCTCGGGCGGCATCGCCGAGGTCAAATTTATAAGAGGTGACGACGGAGCGTTGAGCGGACTGATGGCGTCAAACATACGGACGCTTAACGTCTGGTTTAAAAAACAGGACTAGGCGATGGTGCTCTGCCCATTTTCTTGCCTTCTCTGTAAATGTACTGGCACGAAGCAGAGACATGGCTCTGAATCGTAACCACGAGGAAACACAATGCAAACTCTCGACAAGCTCATATACCGGATCACAATATTGGCTCTCTGCAGCGTCGGCTCGTTGGCGCAGGCTGACACCGTCCTGATCACCGGTGCCAACAGCGGTATCGGGCTGGAATTTGCGACGCAATACGCCGCAGACGGGTGGCACGTCGTTGCGACTCACCGGCGCGATACGACGCCGGACACACTTGCAAAACTGGCAGCCGAATACGATAACGTGCAGATCGAAAAGGTCGACGTCACCGACATGTCGACGATCACTTCAGCCGTGCAAAACCTGGACGGCATGCCGATCGATATCCTGATCAACAATGCCGGCATAGTGGGGGAACTCAGGGATCCGGGCCAGCAATTCGGCAACCTGGACTTCGACGCTTATCCCCAGTACATCAACGTCAATGTTGCCGGGCCGCTCAGGGTCAGTGAGGCGTTTTACGACAACGTTGTCGCTAGTGAGCAGAAGAAGATCGTTGCGATTTCTTCCGTCTCCGGATCGATTGGAACAAGACACGGACGTCAGAAGGGCGGCGTCGGACCGCCCGCGCGATACTGGTACGACACCAGCAAGGCGGCGCTCAATATGGCGTTTGTCGCGTTGGCAATTGACGCTATCGATGACGGTGTTTCGGTGGCGGTTTATCATCCAGGGTTGGTCCTCGTCGAAAGGACCAAAAATTACGGCGTTCCCGAAGATTTTTATACGACAGTTGATGAGAGTGTCACCAACTTACGCGAGCTATTCGCGGAACTCTCTCCAGCAACGACGGGTCGATTCCGTACTCACGATGGCGAGTCAATGCCCTGGTGAGTGATCAGCCGCCGGGGACATCGGCTGCCGATCAATAGATCCGGCATCACTGCTATTCCATACACTCGAAATTGGTGCCCAAATTGGGCATCGAGTTGATTTGAGCTGCTCGCAATCGCCCGCTGGGCGGGCTCCTACATTGCTAAATAGAATTGTAGGAGGCCGCCCAGCGGGCGATGCCCATGATCTGACGGAAATCGCGTGCCGGGAAAAAAGTGGAGTCCGGCAGCTGGATTTTTCTTAATGATGAATTGAGAAAAACACCACAAACTATTGTTTTATAAAAACTAACTAGCTTTTTAAATAAAAACCTCAGCCATTCATCAGACCGTAATCAGGGTTTGATCAGTTGTCCCAGTCGCCCTTACGCCATCCTTAATCTCACATTGGATGGCACGACAAAAGGGAATAGACATGGACAAGCTACTGTTGATTGGATTGACGTTGATATTGAGCGCCTGCGGTGGCGGACCCACTGCTGCCCCACGAACTAAAAACCGATCGTAATATTACGAATTCGCGGCTGAAGCCGCTCCCACAGTCTTGCGCATGCCCCGTGGGGGCGGCTTCAGCCGCGAATTCTTAGTATCACGATCGGTTTTGAGTTCGTGGGACAGCAGTGGTTTCGACCTCGTCGAATCTGCGGCCGCTCCTTTCCCAATCAGGAGTTACGTTGACTCTCCTTACCGCATTTGTTACATCCACGTTATGAAAATATATAACGTGCTGGGCTTTACCATACTTGCGTCGCAGATCCTGATATCAGCGGTTCTGGCGCCAGATTCTCTCGGGGTATATTGGGGAGTGGTCGTCGGCTTCGGCTACTTGTTGATTTCCTGGTTTATGGGCGGACTTTATCTGTCCGACATGATCCACTTAGGCATAGCGCACCGGGCTTTAGAATATAAAGACTGGTTCATCAAAACGGTGACGCTGGTCAATAATGCCTTTTTCGTTTACGTCGATCCCGTGAGTTGGGTCAATCGCCACCGGCTGCATCATAAGTTCTCGGACCATGCCGGCGATCCCAACAAGCTGGGCGCTGATGGTTTTTGGAAAACGATGTATCTGTGTCTTGTGCCCTACCCGGTCACGGACAATCTTGCCAACGACGACATCCTCAAGACCTGGCCGTTCCGCTTGACCTCACATCCGCTGTTCATGCTCATCTCTCCGGTTCTCAGCTGCGGCCTGTTGTGGTTGTTCGTTCGGGACTGGACATTCGCCATCGCGGTTTGGGCCGGCGTGCGGGTTTTCGCACTGTGGGTCAACATGGTGCAGAACTACTGGACTCACGATCGTCGCTGGGGCACACGCACTTATGATGATGCCGGCGATAACGCAATGAACATCGGCCACTGGCTGCCGGTAATGTCGACCTTCAGCGCGTGCTGGCAAAACAACCACCACCACTATCCGCATCTCCTGCGAACCACTCACGCTCCAGGCGAATTCGATTTCGGTTATATGACGGTGCGGGTCATGAGCGCCCTGGGGCTGGTCAAGGCTTCCAATACGGGGAAGGTCAAACCCGACGACCTGGTTCTCGCAAAAGTCGCCCTCTGAGGGCGGCTTAGCCCCGTTTGAACGGGAAGACGAACTGGCGGAAGAACCCCGGCGGCATTGAACTATCGATCAGGCCATACTTCTCTGGCCAGGCGTCTTTCGGCAGATAGTAAGTCCCGAACAGTTTGTCGATGATCGGAAAATGGATGGCGAAGTTAACGTCGATCGCATCCGGATCCGCCGCGTGATGCCAGTGGTGATAGCGGCACGTCACAAAGTAGGGCTCGATCCAGCGTGTACGTGGACGAAAATCTGTGTGTGAGAACGTCGCGTGAAAGGCGACGAAGACAAGATATCCTGCCATCACACCCTGTGAAAACCCTAGCAAAGTCATAGGGATAAGGATCAAACCTCGTGTAACTAGTATATCGACGAAGTGTGAGCGTGAGCCAGCGATCCAGTCCATCGTCTTGATGGAGTGATGCACGGCGTGGAAGGGCCAGAGGAACGAAAACTGGTGGAAGGCCCGGTGGATGGTGTACTGAAACAGGTCCGCCGCAAAAATGGCCAACGGGAATTGTATGATGAACGGCAAGCCCCCTACTGTTTCCATTAGCGCCGGGATCGCAAACCATTTCGACGCGAAAGTCGCAGGTAGCAGTATCGCGAAGGTAGTCAGCTGTGCGGGCAGATGGGTGGCCACAAAATAGAAAGTGTCGGTGGTCCACTCAGGCCGGAACGTACTTTGCTCCGGATGGCGTGGCCAGAGCCGCTCTAACGGGACGAACACCAGCGTCATCACCAACAGGTCGAGGAGGAACCAGTCAAAGCCGATACCGACTTTCGATGCGACTTCTTCCGGCAAGGACGTGCTGGCACCGCCAAAGAGCGCCGCAGCCAAGCCTAGAAAGACACCGGTCAGGCCCAGGACCTTGCGTTCACGCACGATCGCAGAGATAGCGCCGAGCACGAGCGCTGCGGCGATCATTGCCTGGATAAGCACGCGTATGATTTCGACCGGATAGAACTCGCGGGCCTCGGGAAGCGTTAAGAGCCCGGGGAAATGCAGTGTAAGGACCCCGCCAAGTCCGAGCACGCCGAAGAAGACAGATGCCGTACCGCTAACCCAGCCGGTCCCCAGTTGGGTCGACTGTGAATCGCCGAATAGTCTGTTAAAGAAAGCGTCGGACATTTCTTTTCTCCGCAACAGTCGGTTTGTGCGTGTGTCGCACAGGCCGGATCTTGCCTAACCAGTCAATTAGCAGCATAAGTGATTGATACGGGCTATCGTAGTCGCGAGTTCACGTTCGCGTGAAATTGGTCGAAATTTTGCTCGGCGGTGTGACGTGATACCGGGAAAAGTGCCGGGCTAGGCTGATCAGGTAATGGGTCGTGTCCATGGCTGTCTCACAAAATTGTGGCCAGCTGTCCTATTTGGCATTCGCGGCTGAAGCCGCTCCCACGGGCATGCGCAGGACTGTGGTAGCGGCTTCAGCCGCGAATGCCCAAT
>RCNB010000536.1_pt1 | contig 25076 bp, 24 predicted proteins | sample 2041321 | NCBI WGS metagenome assembly RCNB01 (sample SAMN09708232, study PRJNA481090) | Marine sediment metagenome, whole genome shotgun sequencing project. | reverse complement strand
CAACCAGCTCCCTTTGAATCCTCCAGGGCGGGAACGCAGCAAAGGTATTAGGTCGTAGCGGTGTGATGCAGGTAGCTTGCCATTTTTTTGTTTTTTAACAAGAGAATTATCTTCAAGAAACAGGCCAACATTCATTTAGTACTTTCATTTATTTATAGCATCTTTGCAATATGAGTAAGGTTATTTTAATTACTGGTGCTTCTTCAGGTATTGGGGCTATATCAGCCACTTTTCTAAGTGAGAAAGGTTTTAAGGTTTATGGCACAAGTAGAAACCCTAGTCAGGATAGTATTAATTTTGAATTACTAAAACTTGATGTTCTTGACAGGGATAGTATTGATAGTGCCGTGAGCCATATCCTTAATAAAGAAGGCAGGCTTGATGTATTAATCAATAATGCAGGAATGGGAATAACCGGACCAATTGAAGAGACACCAACTGATGAGATTCGAAAGGTTTTTGAGACTAATTTTTTTGGAACCATCGAAGTTATCCAATCTGTAATGCCACACATGAGGAGACAGGGACATGGACTTATCATAAATGTTACCTCTATTGCCGGATATATGGGATTACCATTTCGCGGAATATACTCCGCAACCAAAGGTTCTTTAGAAATCTTATCTGAGGCCTTAAGCATGGAGGCTAAGGGGTTTGGCATCAAAGTAGTGAATATTGCACCTGGAGATTTCGCGACAAACATTGCATCCGGACGCTATCATACTCCGGTATTTAAAGATTCAGCTTATGCCAAAGTTTATCAAAGGAATGTAGATTTAATGGACCAGCATGTGGATTCAGGTCAAGACCCCATTATCATGGCGCATAAAATATTAAAAATAATAAATGATCCAAATCCAAAGTTACATTATAAGGTAGGTGAGTTCATGCAAAAAATATCGATTGTACTGAAACGAATATTGCCTGACAGGATGTATGAAAAACTGATCATGAATCATTATAAGATGTAGGTACATCTATTCATAAAAAACCGCAACTTCTTCTAAATCTTTACGTTTTAAATCAGGTACATACACGGGTTGTTTTGGATATCCAACTGGTAGCAATAAAAAAGCCCTTTCATTATCTGGTCTTTTTAAAAGTTGGGTGAGAAACTTCATAGGGCTGGGAGTATGGGTCAAAGTTACTAAGCCTGCATTATGTATTGCTGTGATTAGCATGCCACAAGCAAGGCCAACAGATTCATTTACATAGTAATTATTGTGTTTTGAGCCATCTTTTTTGTATTCATAAGGTCTTTTACACGCGATGATAAGCCATGGAGCAATCTCTAAAAATGGTTTATGCATATCTGTGGCTATAGGAGCAAGATCGTTTTTCCAACGCTCACCCATTCGATTTTCGTAGGTTTCTTTCTCCTCGGTTTCAGCTGCAAGCCTGATCTGGTGCTTCAGTTCTTTATTCGAGATTGCACAAAATGTCCAAGGCTGTTTATGCGCACCTGAGGGAGCCGTGGAAGCGGCTTTAATAATATTTTCTATGACTTCCTTCGAAACTTCTTTCTCACTAAATTCCCTTACTGACCTTCTTTGGTCTATCCATTGATAAAATGATTCTGATTTTGCAAGCATTTCCTTTTGAGAAAAACTTTTATGCTCAAGTTCAACATGCTTAAAACCTTTTATGATTTTTTCCTTTTTCTCCATTTGGGATGATTTAGCTGATATTAGGTAAAAGTATGATTCTATATGGCTAAGAGCAAATATTATTGATGACTCCAGTTATCTACATCGCTGCTGTCATTAGGAGAAAGGCCAAGAATATCTCCTTTGGTATAGACGCCAAGGCCTAAGACCGTTCTATTCGCATAATTAAAATAACTAACCACTTGGTTTATTTCAAGAATTTCTCCATCTGCAAATCCCGCTGTTTTAAGATGTTCTACATCGTTCTGACCCAGCTTCCTTGGATTTAGTGTCAGCATGTTGGCATAAGAAAATCCTTTAAACCATTTTTTTTCAAAATGGTCCTGTAAAGAATTATTTTTAAGTGCATTGAAGAAGGATGTAGATTTAGCTTTATCATTCCAAAGTTTTTGTAATCCAGCAAAATGATGATCAACACAATAGTCGCATTGATTTATAAAGCTGACATAAACTCCAAGAGCTTCGAGATACCATTTTGGTAATGTGTTATTGGTATTATGGATAACATTTTTATATAATGCCATGTGGCCAGTAAGGGTATGAGGCCTGAGACTATGGACCATTAAAATATTATCTATTTGATTATTATGGCCTTTTACTCGGTTATATAATTTTTTTAGAGAAGAATCTGCATTCTCATATGTGATGTGATCTATCCAGAACATGATTTGTTATTTAGTTAATGAGTTTATTTTTTTGATCAAAGAATTGCTGCTTGAACCATAATTCAAAAGCAGGATCGAGCATTTCATATTGTTTATTTAATAAATGAATAATGTCATTGTTGATGAATTTTGTTTTGTTTTTACTTACGTTTCTGGGAGTACCGAGTCGATAAATTTTCATGGTTTTGACAGAAGTAAGTTTTGATTCACCTTTGATAATGGCTTTTAATAGATTTAGCTGGGTGCTACTCATGATCTCAACTTCCTTTTGATACAGAGGTGAATTGGCAGCTAAGAGTTCTGTAAAAGCAATGTTGATTTCATCCGGGCCCGCTACATTTTTAGTTTGTTGCCATACATAATGTGCGAGTTGTTGAACATACCAAGAATGTCGATTCATACTCATTGCTATTTGCTCTGCATACTCTATACTTATCGATTTCCCAGTTGATTTAAATGATTTGCTAATAAATGAACTCCATTTTTCAATACTAATTTTTGGTAGTAACATAATATCACCAAAGCGATAAAATGGTTTTGAAGCATTATCAAAAATATCCGCCATCATATGCCGCTTACTTCCATACAGGCAATAACTTACTCGTTTTTGTCTTTGCCAACAGGCTCGCATTCTTTTTTCTAACATTTCATAATCTTTGAAACTTGAAAGATTTTGAAATTCATCAAGACAAATAATAAAACGAATGTTCTTTTTTCTTGCAATTTCTTCCGGTAGATTAAGAATTTCATCCCTGTGTTTCTTCAATTCTCCCCAGTCAAAACTAAGACTGAAATCGTTAGCCGGATCAACTCCTATGCTTAATTTAGGTATAAGTAGTTTAAAGAAGTCTTTACCTGATCGCAACCAATCTTCCCATTTGTTTGATGAAGCTTTGATAATTTCTCGTGCAAATACTTCATAAAATTCTTCTTCAGAGCCAATGGTGAATAAATCAATGATCACAGTCTTAATTCCTTTTTCTTTTTTATTGATATCTTGAATTACCTTCTCCACTAAAGACGATTTTCCCCATCTTCGAGGTGAAATAATTGTTGTGTTGATACCTTGGCAGAGGTTGTTATAGAGTTTTGATAACTCATGCTCTCTATTCGTAAATGATTTGTTGCTAACGGTAGTTCCAAAAACAAAAGGTGAATGCGTAGCCATAATATTTTATACTAAATGGTATTATACTCAAAGGTATAAAAATATTCAATACCTAAACCCTAAAAGAAAAAATTATATTTCATTAAAATCTAAGAGTTATCATTAATCATTAAATAATTTAAGTCTAATATGAGTGAATCAATTATATTTACAAAAATGTAAAATTAAACAAATGAAATTTTTTATAGACACTGCGAATTTAGATCAGATAAAAGAAGCTCAGGCCCTTGGAATACTGGATGGAGTAACAACGAATCCATCGTTAATGGCCAAAGAAGGAATAACAGGAGCCGAGAATATTATCAACCATTATAAGGCAATTTGCCATGAGGTAGATGGTGATGTAAGTGCTGAGGTGATTGCAACTGATTTTGAAGGAATGATTAGAGAAGGGGAGGCTCTTGCTGCATTAGATCCTCAAATTGTAGTGAAATTACCTATGATTGCTGATGGAATTAAAGCATGTAAATATTTTTCAGACAAAGGTATCAAAACCAATGTTACCTTAGTTTTTTCTGCCGGGCAAGCTTTACTTGCTGCTAAAGCTGGAGCCACATATGTATCTCCATTTATCGGGAGGCTTGACGATGTATCAACAGATGGATTGGGTTTGATTTCTGAGATTCGACTCATTTATGATAATTACGGTTATACCACTGGTATTCTAGCTGCATCTGTTCGCCACACCATGCATATTATTGATTGCGCTAAAATTGGGGCTGATGTCATGACCGGACCTTTAAGTGCAATAACAGGTTTGTTGAAACACCCTCTAACCGATATTGGTCTGGCAAAATTTCTAGAAGATTTTAAAAAAGGGAATTAAGTTGTGTTTTTTAACCTGAGTTTTGGGTTAGAATAATATTCAAATTTCTTTGTAATTATAATAGCCACAGCTTACTGTGGCTATTTTATTTTAACATCATAAATTTTGGCTTCCGCTTTTTTTAATTTAGATTTAATAAAATTTAAGGACCCTGAAACATGAAAAAACTTTTTTTTTATACAAAACCGTGGCTTATAACTGGCATATTTTTGTTGTTAATTAGTTGCGGAGGTAGTGATGATGGGCCTAATCCGGATCCAGACCCTGATCCAGATCCAGTTCCTCTTCCAAGATCAGCCCAAGACGTAATTGATGATTTTAATAAACTGACTATTATTGTTGGGACCAACGATTTGCAATTGGAAACTTTGGTGGAAGGAACCTTTTGGTATTTTCGAATTATAGTTCCCGAAGGAGCTACATCTTCAAATAAAAGACCATTGGTTGTTCGTTTACATGGCGCAGCTCAAGGCGGTTCTGCCTCAGCGCATAAAAGCACTGAATGCCTTGTAGAACCGGCTTTTGAAGGGAAAGATGTATTTATTTTAAGCCCTAATAGTAATGGAAGTCTTTGGTACGAACAGGCGAATATTGTACAAATCCTGGCGCTAGTGGAAATAACGACTACAAATTTGAACATAGATAAAGATAAGATTGTAATGACTGGTTATAGTGATGGAGGTAATGGAAGTTGGTTCTATTCAGAGTATTATGAAAACCTTATTTCTGCAGCAATCCCAATGGCGACATCTTATAATACATCGCCAAGTTCAGCGCCAGCAAAGAAAATAAACGTACCTCTATATGTGATTCACGGATCAGAGGATGACCTTTTCCCTCTTGATATTACTCAGGGTTTTGTTGATCAATCTATTGCTGCGGGTTCAGATATTACTTTTGTAGTTGCAAATGGGTTGATCCACAATGATCCTTGCGCGTATATTGACGAACTTAAAAAAGCGGTTGTTTGGTTAGAAACAGAAGTTTGGTAACTCAAAAAATATATATAAAACAAAAGGTCTGATTCAATCTGACCTTTTTTAGTTACTGATTAAGCTAAAATGTTTGATGTAAGCTGTGGATATGTCATCTGGATCAGTTACAGTAATGGTAAACCAATAGTCGTCTGAAGGCAAGGTCCTGCCGTTGTACGTTCCATCCCAATTACCATTAGGAGGAAAAGAAGCCAATAATTTTCCAAATCGATTAAATATTTGAATGTCAGAATATTCAAAATCCACAGGATTGAGCCCTTTTACTTCCCAGACATCTGCGTCACCATCACTATCGGGTGTGAAAAATTTTGGAAAACCAAAAATAAAAAATTTCTTCTCTACAATTTCACAATTTTTTCTGTCTCTGATAAATGCAGAATACGACCCAGGAGCTAATTCATTAAAAGAAGGATCCTGTTGGTAAGGCCCAAATGGGTTTTCAAGAGAAAATTCAAAATCACCCTCATTTTCCAATAAAACTGTAGCTCTATGTCTATTTCCGTTATCTTCTAGTTCTATCCTCTTCACTATAGGTGCCGGAACCTTGCTGATGGTGATACTTTTTACAATGCTGCAGAGGGATTCTTTATCTGTTATTGTTAAATGGTATTCTCCTTCTGCCAAGGCTTCAATTTCATAAGTTTGTTCTCCACTTAACCATTCATAGGTGTAGTTTTGTCTTTCAAATGATTCTACCCCAGCATTAATTCTAAAAGGGAAGGAAGCCGAGCAGATGCTTAAAACTTCATCTTGGTTAATTCGGGGTAAAATTGGCATGTCTAAATCTATAGATCCAATACCCGAGCAAATATTATCATTTTCTAATCTAATATAGATTGTTCCGGGTGGACCAATATAATTTTCATCAAAAGGTTCATAGCCTATACTCGCTAAATCTCTGGTTCTATAAAAGGTCGCTATGGTGGTTGCGGGTAATCCTAAATCACTCACAATGAATTTTGTCTGATTGGCCAAATCGAATTGTGCTGTACCATCACCTTGATTACAACCAATCATTTTTTCAGCAACAAACTCAAATGTTTTAGTTGCTCTTAAAACGACATCCGCAACATTGTAACAGTCAGACCCGGATCTTACTACTTTCGCTAAAATGGGTTCATCCGGAATCGTATTTATGTAGAAATAGGGCAAGGCATTAATATTCAAAGTATCAATGGTAAGTGTACTCATATCTTTATAATAGTAGACATCTACCTCACTTCCATGACCTAAACTAATGGGGTCATTTGCCAGTTGTAAGTTAAAGGTAGTAATACCATCTTCAGGGTATACATCGGTATCACATTCAATAAAAGTATAGGGTGTATTTACAACTTCAATTGTACCAATAATTTCAACCTTCTTCTTAAGGGGTTTGCTTTCTCTTCCACCAAAAGTAGTCGTTAGCGTGACCTCATATTCACCAGGTTGTGCGTATTTATGATAGGGTTCAATTTCTGTGCTTGTTGTTCCATCTCCAAAACTCCACACCAAAGTGTCATATGGGTCGTCAGACGTCATAAAGAAATGTGTTTCATCGCCTAAACAGGTGTATTCATAATCGAAGGTTAGAATAAATGCTGACGATATAAAAGGCGGCAGTCCATAATTTGAAAATGTGCCAGAGGCCAATTCAACAGCTATGTCTACATAAGCTGCATCCCTTCCATTAAGTTCTGGTTTGGTTATGGCAGCCAAACTTGATTCACCAACGTCAGTACCTCCTTTGTTCTTGGCTCTGTAAATTTTACCGTCTAGAGCTAATTGTAAGGCGCCCGCCAGCAAGGTTGTTGAATTGTGAATTTCAAATTTAGTGTTGAGTATATTCGTACTCTGCAGATCAAATTGATATACGTTACTTCCTTTAAAAATTGAAACCCCTCTATTGACGACATAGGTATTCGTTGAAACATAAAGTTTTCTTGATTTAGGTGAGAATTCAACTCCATAAGGGTATGTACCGGTGATCAAGCGGTCTCCATTAGGAGATGTTTTCCCTGTATCATCATCAAAGTCATATAAGAAAACCCTTCCCGAAGTACTGCTTTGCCCTGTAAAACTATGAGCAATTGCTATTTTTTTTCCGTTGGGAGAGATTTTTAAATAGCCTATTGAGGATAAATTGACCAGAGTAGTGTTGGTTTTAGATACGGCAATTGGAACCCCATCTGTTACCTTGGTCTTGATTGGTTCTTCGTTCAATCCATTTTGATCGAGCTTAAAAGCATAAAATGTATCCACAAAAAAGGTTAAAACCCAATAAGATATGCCATCAAAATGAAGTGTAGCTGCTATCTTTTCAGAACTTTTCCATTTTACTTGTTCACTATCGTTTTTGTCATAAGTAATCAAATGCTTATTTTTTGATCCCGGAATAACGTCTCCCATCCCATTATTAAGATTCATGTCAACGATACTGTAGTTCACACCTCTTTTTACTTCATTTAATTCAATAAATTCCGCTCTGTTAACTGTAAAGACGTAATAAAGGTTTTTGCTTTCTGGTTTCGGGACAATAATCGCCGCCTGGGTACTTGATTTTTGGCCGAATAGGCCGGTTCCATTGGGCATTACTTCATGGTTTCTATCCCAAATGGTGGTTCCGTCGGTATAGAACATAAGAGCACCTCTACTACTAGAAATACTTGCACATCCTTCTAAGGTAAATAAACTTCCTGTCTGAGCAACAGGGCTTCTACTGTTAAAATCCAATCCTGCATATTGACCGAAAAACCAATTGGCAGTTTCTTTCTGGCCATATGAAATGGAAAAAATAAGGAAGAGTAATATGGATAAATAATTGTTTTTCAAAGCCTAAAGATATGTTACATAGCGTTAGCCAAGTTACATAATAATTCTTTGATTAGATCGCTATTGAATGATCATCAAAAAGAAGAGCAGATGAGATTATGAATCTTTAAAGATGTTTTTGTAATTCTTTTATTTCGTCTCTAAGTTGGGCGGCAACTAAAAAATCTAGAGCTTTTGCTGCAGCCTCCATGTTTTTTCTGGTTTCCCTTACCCTTTTTTCCAATTCTGATTTACTAAGATATTGTAATTCATGTTCGGTAGCCTTGTTTTTGGCTTCGTCATATTGGTAAGTAGCTAACTGATTCTTTGACAATGAATCATCAATGTTTTTTTTGATTTGTTTGGGAGTGATATCATGCTTTAAGTTATATTCGTTTTGCTTTTCCCGTCTACGTTTTGTCTCATCAATTGTCAATTGCATGCTATTTGTAATTCTATCTGCGTACAAAATAGCTTTGCCATTAACATTTCTGGCAGCTCTTCCCACGGTTTGTGTCAATGATCTATGGCTTCTTAAAAAGCCTTCCTTATCAGCGTCTAAAATTGCAACGAGCGATACCTCTGGTAGATCTAGTCCTTCTCTTAAAAGATTTACTCCAATCAAAACGTCAAAGAGTCCTTTTCTAAGATCATTCATGATTTCGACCCTTTCTAAAGTGTCTACATCCGAATGAATGTACCTGCAACGAATCTGAATTCTGGATAAGTATTTGGTTAGCTCTTCTGCCATTCGTTTGGTAAGGGTTGTTACCAATATCCTTTCGTCAACTTCTATGCGTAGTTGTATCTCTTCAATCAGGTCGTCTATCTGATTCACACTTGGTCTGACTTCTATTTCTGGATCGAGTAATCCTGTCGGTCTAATAACCTGTTCAACGAATACACCTTCGCTGTTTTGTAACTCATAATCTGCCGGTGTTGCGCTGATATAGATCACTTGATTTTGTATGGCTTCGAATTCTTCAAACTTCAAAGGCCTGTTATCCATGGCCGCAGGGAGTCTAAAGCCATATTCTACTAAATTCTCTTTTCTAGATCGGTCACCCCCGTACATGGCATGAACTTGGGGTATGGTCACATGACTTTCATCAACGAGCATCAAATAGTCATTTGGGAAATAATCTAATAAGCAGAAAGGTCTGGTTCCTGGTAATCTTCCATCTAAATATCTCGAGTAATTTTCAATACCACTACAATAGCCCAATTCACGGATCATTTCTAAATCAAACTCTGTTCTTTCCTTTAGTCTTTTCGCTTCTAAAGATCTCCCTGACTCTTTGAAGAAATCTACTTGTTTCATCATATCGTCCTGAATGTCGTGTATAGCATTTTGCAGCACATCTGGAGAGGTCACGAATAAATTTGCAGGATAAATATTAAGTTGTTCAAAAGATTCAATGATCACGTTGTTAATTAGATCAAAGCTCTCAATCTCTTCAATTTCATCTCCAAAAAAATGCACCCTAAAGCCATGTTCTCCATATGAAGGATAGATTGTAATGGTATCACCTTTGACTTTAAAAGTACCACTTTTTACCTCCTCCTCAGTTCTTGAATATAAGCTGGTAACCAATTGATGCAAAAATCTCGTTCTTGCTATCTGTTCACCAACCTCAATAGTGATAACATTTTTTTTAAATTCTACAGGATTACCTATACCATATAGGCAAGATACTGATGCCACCACTAACACATCTCTTCTTCCTGACAACAATGAAGAGGTGGTGCTTAGCCTCATTCTTTCGATCTCATCATTAATTGATAAGTCTTTTTCTATATACAGTCCTGTCGAAGGAATAAATGCTTCGGGCTGATAATAGTCATAGTAGGACACGAAATATTCAACGGCGTTCTCAGGAAAAAACTGTTTAAATTCTGAATATAATTGGGCAGCAAGTGTCTTATTATGGGCCAAAACCAAGGTTGGTTTTTGAACTTTTTCGACTACGTTGGCGGCAGTAAATGTTTTTCCCGAACCAGTAACACCAAGCAAGACTTGGTAACGATCACTTTGTTCTAACCCTTTTACTAATTCCTCGATCGCTTTTGGTTGATCTCCGGTGGGTTTAAATTCAGATTCTAATTGAAATTGCATTTCACAAAAATAACATATTCCATGACTAATTTATAGATCCCTTATTTTTAATAAATAATAAGAACCATAAATAAATATAAAGGTCCAGCCCAAAACTATTGCTATTTCATACCAATGTATAGAATAGTCAGATCCGAAATCTTCACCAATTTGATTCGCAATAGTTCTTACGGCACTTAGTCTTGAAAAAGGCTCGTCTATAAGATTCCACATTGCGTTCAAGGGGGCGAATTGAAAAATATTATCAGCGATATCAGTATCCCTGAAAACATTCCATTTTAGCATGTTATAACCAATAATTTCAGCGAAAAACCAGATCAGCATAGCTCCAACCGCAAAAGCAGAACGTTTGATGAGCATTCCAAGAAATAATCCAAAGGAAAAGAAGCCCAGGAGCTTAACAAAGAAAGCCAGTAAATATTCTAAATCAGAAAATATAATGGAAAATTCATTGAAATCGGAATAAACCAAACCTAATACAAGAGATACAAAGAATACAAATACTGTGGAGATAAGGGCAAAAACGAGTACAGTGTAAAATTTGCTAAGAACAAATTCCTTTTTACTCAAACCATCTATCAGATTTTGCTTCAAAGTTTTATTGCTGTATTCATTGGCCATCATTGAAACGATTACCAACAAAAGAAAGAATTTGAAAAAGGCAGCAATGAAGGTGTTGAAATGCCAAATAAATGGAAAATTAAAAATACCCTGTTCTGCAAGGTGGAATTGGACCGGGCCAACATCAAATTTAATTGCAGCGATAAGCGCAATTGAAGTGAGTAAGGCAAAATAGGTTAGAATAAGAATTAAACTAGCCCTACTATTTTTTAATTTATGTATTTCTATATTGAGTAATCTAAACATGATTGAAGATCTTGGTTTGTTGATCAGTGGTTATTGGTTAAAGTGAGGAATTGTTGCTCAAGTGTTGGTAATCTTTTGACCAAATGCGAGAGTACAATCTTATGCTTCATTAAAAACTGGTTTAATTCGTCACTTGAAACATCTTGATTTAATTTTAAGAATATTTTTCCATCTTCTTCTTTTGTACTTTCTATTCCTTGGTAGTCTTTTAGTACAGTGAAAAGTTCTTGGTTTGAGCTATTCGTGCTCAACTCAATAACTCCAAACGAAGAGGTCATTTCGTCCACTCTTCCTGAATATAGTTTTATACCGTTTCTGATTACAACAACGTGTGAACATACTTTTTCGACTTCATCGAGCAGGTGAGAGGCAAGTAGAATAGTTGTGCCATCGCCTGCTATATTTTTTATTATACGTCTTATCTCATGGATACCTTGGGGGTCTAAGCCATTGGTTGGTTCGTCAAGAATCAATATTTCCGGGTCGTTTAATAAGGCTGAAGCTATAGCCAATCTTTGTTTCATCCCAAGAGAAAAAGTTTTAAATTTACTATTTCTCCGTTCAAACAGGTTTACTTCCTTCAACTTTTCATCGATTTTATCGAATGAAATTTCTTTGATCTTACATACCAATTGTAAGTTTTGCCTTGCTGACATATAAGGATAGAAATTCGGGCGCTCTATTATAGCTCCGACTTTTTTCAAGGCCTCATGGGTGGATAGTTTCCCATTAAACCAACTAAAACTGCCTGAAGTTTTATTCACAACGTTGAGAATAATTCCAAGTGTAGTTGATTTCCCACTCCCGTTTGGGCCTAGGATTCCATAAACATTTCCTTTTTGAATATCAAAAGAAAGGTCGTTGACGGCATGAATTCTACCGTATTTTTTGTCTAGTTTGTTAAGCGATAAGATGGTTTCCAAGTTGATTCTTTTGAATTGATACTAGTTAGACGAACATAGCAAATAAATGTTACTGAAAATATAAAGCTTCAACTTGATTGTTAGGTTCTATCTCTAAAGTTTATTAAATTCGTCGAAGATGTCCCGATCTAAATCAAGGAACTATGGATGAAAATTTAATTTCCAGAAAAAAGCCCAATTTCACCATTAACGACGAGTTGTACAAATATCTGAGCACGTATAACAGGACGATTAAGATTCCTATTTTTTATGATGATCTATTAAGATTTTCAGGATCAGTTACGGTTTATGACAAGCATGATAACGATACACTTTGGATCAGGGTTTATTATCCAGAATTTGAGCAAAAAGAGATTGATCTTAGCCTCAAGCGGATGTATAATATTTTACATGGGGATGGGAGTGAAGGAATTTTAGATAACTTGATTATTGATGAAATTGATTACTGTACTTTCGGGAATTCCAAACCATTTCGAGTCAAGGTAAGGAATATTCTAAATGATAATTATACTTATATTTATGTTAAGAAGGCAGATGCTTCGAGGGTATATGGCCTTGAGTTCGAACACTTGCTTTCACCAAATCACATTAATTTTTTGATCTATAAAGACACCTTGATAGAAGAGCATGTGCTTGGAATTCCAGGAGATATGTTTATGGAGGAAAACCTGGGAGATATTTCAAGGATAGAGAAGCAAAGGTTATCTAAGGAGTTTGTTAAATTCAACGAGCGTTGTACATTGAGGTTACTAGGGGATATGCGGGCTTATAATTATGTGATAGTTCCGACCCATGATTTTGACCAAGTGCAATACAGAATAAGAGCCATGGACTTTGACCAGCAAAGTTATGAAGGCAAGCTAAAAGTATACCGTCCTCAATTTTTTAAAGATAATTTTGACTTTGTAAAAATGGTGGAAGAGAATTTAGGCAAGGAATCTGTTGAACAGTATAAAAAAGAAGAAAGATCAGCATTAGCAAAAAGGCTTAAGGCTACTGGAAATAGAATTAGGAGATTGATGGAATGCATGAAGAATGATCATATTTCAACACCTGAAAATATTGAAATGCTCAAAAGAGATTTGATTGATTATACCCATGATAAAGAGTTTAAAAAATGCAAAAACATGGGAGAAATCATTTTGGTTGTATTTAATTTTGTTGTTCGAAATTATGAAAGTGCAAATACTTATATCATTCGTTAAATTGATAAAAATCAAATAAAAAAGGCCTGTAATGTACAAGCCTTTTTATAAACTTATTCAGCAGGAGTTGGAGCTGATACCTTTGTAACAATACGGTATAATTGTTTATGCCATTTACCAGCGGAATTGTCTTGAACGCCATCTCCAAAACCTTCAGGCCAAACGAAGTCTTCAGAAAACTCTGGATTTAATGCATCTGTTAAGGATGAGAAAAGGTCGTAAGAACTTGTAGAATATGGAAATTTAGGTGAATCGGGTGCTAAAATATAATCATTACCCCATCCCTTTTGATTGGTTTTACCCTCAGCCATAGCTTTCTCAATCAATGGTTTCCATTCTTCAGATTCAAACTTCATATGCTTTCCAGTATCCTTAGGGTTGTGGTAAATTAGATAAACATATTTGAAATCCTTGTCCGGATCTGCATCTGGTATCGATACAAAATTATCAGCACTTCGAAGATGAATAGTTGCCGTATTCTTTGCCATATCCCAGGTAGCCATATCCTCCATTTTTGTATCAGGAAATAGGGCCTGTAAATTTCCCCATATCTCGTTAGAGGTTTCTAGATTATTAAAAGTATTAATAATCAATATGTTAGACCCTTTATCTTGATTGATCCCACCAACTTTCCGAAGTATTGCCCAGAAGGTTAAATTCCCCTTTGTGACTTCGCTTTCAGCTAGTTTTTGCCAATAAGTCGTTTCTCTTTTTAGGTATTCTTGCATGTTTTCAGGCTCAACCCTTCGGTATTGATGTGTAATGATTGCCTGAGCAGTTAAAGTAGGGACACAGAAAGCAAGCCCTAAAATAAATAAGGATAATTTTTTCATAATAGTTTGATTTTAGTTGAGTTATAAAGTTAACAAAAAAAATCAAATCTATTTTTGCTCTAGAATAAGGCCGATTAAAGTGCTTAATTAATGATCGTGAAAGTGATAGTTTAATTGTCTAGTTGTAGCTGAAATCGCTAAAATCATCTTCGAATTCATCAAAGTCATCTTCTTCAATATCATCGACTGACAAGTCTTCACTTTCGAATTGTATTTCAGGAGCGTTATTTGGAACAATACCTAAAGAAAAGAGCAAGCCAGGTAATTCTGTGCTATCATGTTGAAAATCAGTATGAATCAACTCCACATAAAATGACCACATATTAAAAAAGTCATAGACATAAATCATTTTATCGCTTTCATGCTGTAAAGCCTCGCTCAAAAGAATTTCTCTCATTTGAACCTTTCGATCAACACCTTCTCCCATATCAAAGAGTGGATGTTCTTCTCCTTGAACCCAGGTTTCATCTGATCTGTAAAAAGACGCCATTTCTTCTCCTGTGAAACCAAAAGAATTGGTCAGGGCATTATGCAGGTCTTCTAAACTTGCTGAGGCATCAATAGCAATATCTCTAATCACATCTTCCTTCGTATTTAATATTACCCTGATTTTATATATCATAACTAACCATTCTAATTTTTTGCAAAAATAATACTTTAATTCAAAAGTGTTACTTTTACCTTGTTAAAAATGTAATAATTCTCTTTCCATAATGAAGTCCGAAACTGTCTTAGAAAAACTGAATGCCATTAATAAGAACACTTTAATGGAAACTCTTGACATAACCTATACTGAGATAGGAGATGACTTTCTCGTTGCGACGATGCCTGTTAATTCTAGGGTACACCAACCCATGGGGCTGTTACATGGAGGAGCAAGCGTTGCCTTAGCAGAAAGTGTAGGAAGTGCTGCTTCATATTACTTTCTTGATCATGAGACTCAAGAAGTTCGAGGTTTAGAAATTAATGCTAATCACGTAAGAAGCATTAAGGAAGGGATTGTAAAGGCAACTGCCAGAATTCTTCATAAGGGTAGAACTACCATATTGTGGGAGATCAAAATTGAAGATGAAAAAGATCGCTTAATCTCAATATGTAAGCTAACCTGTATCATCCTGACAAAGAGTTGAACTTTTTCAGCAAGAACCGAAAAATAATCAAAAAGACCCTTAAAATAATTGGATGGACGCTTTTGGTTCTCATAGGCATACTTGTTTATGTGATTTATGCGTTTACGAGCCCTTCAAGTGAAGCTGAAATTCTTGAGAAATTTGAAGATAATCCCTTAAAGCCAATTATAAGTTATGAGGTTTTTAAGGATCGTGAAGTGAGGGTTGTTGGCATGCAAAAAGAGTTAGATTCCTTATTGCCAACCATTTTCTTTGTTCATGGATCTCCGGGCTCGTCAATGGACTTTCAGCGATATTTAAAAGACTCAACTTTGAATTCTTTGGCCAATATAATCAGTTATGATAGGATAGGCTATGGCCCTGAGCGCACAGGAGAGGTGTTGAATACGCTTGAAGAGGAGGTGGATTTACTGCATCAATTAATACAGGGAATGGATATTTCAAGAGTGGTGATGGTTGGGTACTCTTATGGAGGAACAGTAATCATGGCTTCAAATTTAAATTATATGAAAAAGATTGCTTTAGCCGCCTCAGTTAAGGGTGATCTGGAGCCTATGTTTTGGGCGATGAATTTGTATCGTTGGAAACTAACTCGCCCATTGATTCCAAAAGTTTTTAGAGGAGCAAGTATAGAAAAATTCAGGCATATTACTGAATTGGGCAAGTTTGAAAAGAGATGGGGTTTGAGCCCATCACAAGTCTTGTCAATACATGGAAAGGAAGATTTTATTGTGCCTTTTGAGAATTCCATTTTTCTACAACGTCTATTAGGGAAAGCTAAGTTTTCGTTAATTCCAATTGAAGAAGGAAATCATTCACTTATTTGGACTAATTTTGATCTTATAAAAATGGAATTGATAAAAAGTTTAAAGCAATAATGAGTTTTGAAGAGCTACTAAGAAAAGTTCATGAGGCAAAGGATTCTAACTTGCCTTTTGTTGTTTATAGAATGCCAGAAGAAAAAGTAGTCAAAGCTATTATTCAAAAGGACGATCGTCTGGAGTATTCAAATAATTTTAATTCATCAGGTTTTATAATGACTCCCTTTAATGCAGATAGAAAATCGGTGTTATTCTCTGTGGGAAATATAAAAAGATACAGTTGTAAAATTGATAGCCAAGATTATACTCCTTTTAATATTGTAAAAAACCAGATGCAAGCTGACGATGTTATTGAGTCAAGAGAGAAACACTTGCAGCTTGTTAAAAAAGGAATTCAAGGAATTAAAGACGGTGTTTTTATTAAAACTGTTTTATCCAGAACTGAAATAGTATTACTTGAGAATATTGACGTTACTGAGGTATTTAGAAGGTTAATGTCACAGTATCATTCTGCTTTTGTTTATGTCTGGTTTCATCCGAAAATTGGTCTTTGGTCAGGAGCAAGCCCTGAAACACTTTTGAAAACCAAAGGGGTAGATTTTCAAACAATGTCCTTGGCAGGAACCAAAAAATATTCAGGTACAATTGATGTTTCTTGGGGTGAAAAAGAAATAATTGAACAACAAATAGTTACAGACCATATTATTGAGTCGCTTGATGGTCTGGAACTTGAAGTGAGTGAAACTTATACGAAGAAAGCTGGAAATCTTCTTCATTTATGCAATGATATTAAAGGCCAGTTATTCGAAGGAGATGGTTTGAAGCATCTAATAGATAAATTACATCCAACAGCAGCTGTTTGTGGTTTGCCAAGAGAAGAAGTGAGAGATTTTATATTGAAGGAAGAAGGTTATGATCGTTCTTTTTATACAGGTTTCTTAGGAGAGTTAAATTTGCAGAAGGAGGAATTTGAATCTTCTGCTATAGGCGAGTCTAATGATTCTGAATCTAAGCTTTTTGTGAATTTGAGATGCATGCAACTGCTGGACGAACCAGATCCCAGAGCCATTATTTATATTGGTGGCGGCATTACGCTGGATAGTGATCCATTATCGGAGTGGCAGGAGACAGTGGATAAAAGTTTAATTATGAAGTCAGTACTTGAAGGATGAAATTCCCTTTTGAAATTCTCTTATTAGTCTCAAAAATCACGTATTTTTGCTAGGTATTTTTAAGTCTTTACATGCCTAAATATCCTAAAAAAAAACTCGCTCAACTCCTTTTACAGGCCTGTGTAGAATATGAGATTGATCATGTAGTGATCTCTCCAGGTTCAAGAAACGCACCCTTAACGCTCGGATTTGTAAACCATCCTAAAGTAAGTGCTTTTAGCATTGTGGATGAACGTTGTGCTGCTTTTTTTGCTTTGGGACTAGCTCAACAATCGAGAAAACCTGTCGCACTGCTTTGTACCTCAGGATCTGCTTTATTAAACTATTATCCGGCCATTGCCGAGGCATTTTACAGTAAGATACCCTTGTTGGTGATATCAGCAGACAGACCCGAGCACCTTATTGATATCGGTGATGGACAGACCATACGACAGAAAGGAGTTTTTAGCAATCATATTTGGTTTCAAGCAAATTTACAATCTGAAGATGTTCTTTCTGGAAAGGAAGAACAAAATCTTGTTCTGAACAATAATGCGAAAGATCTTTATGAAGCGCTTGAGACTGTTATGGATAAAAAAGGGCCTGTCCATATAAACGTTCCATTTGATGAACCTTTGTATGAAACAGTTGATCACCTTTATGATTTGGCTTCTTTGTTTAAAAAATCCGAGCCTCAGATAATAGATTCTTTATTGGATGAAGAACCTATAAGGCTTGAAGAATTGGAGAGATACGCTTCGGTATGGAATGAATCTTCTAGAAAGATGGTTCTAATAGGTAGCAATGCGCCTGATGAATTACTATCCGTTCAAATGCAACATTTGATTAAAGACCCTTCAGTAATCATTTTGACAGAAACAACTTCTAATTTAACAGGAGAGAAATTTATAAATTGTATTGACCAGCTTATATTTCCTTTGGATAAAAAGGAATTTGAAGATTTGCGGCCAGATATTTTACTCACTTTTGGAGGGATGGTTGTGTCAAAGAGAATTAAACAATTTTTAAGAAGCCTTAAGCCTAAGGAACATTGGCATGTTGATCGTCATAGATCTCTGGATACTTATCTTTGTTTAAGCCACCATTTTGAGGTCTCACCCCAATTATTTTTCAGCCAATTTTTCTTTTTATCAGCATCTTTACAAAGCTCATATCAGGATAAATGGGTCCAATTGAAGCAAAAGAGAAAAATTGCTCATAAAAATTACCTGGAGCAAGCCATTTATTCAGATATGAAAGTTTTTGATCTTGTTTTAAATAGTTTACCAGATAAATGTAATCTCCAACTTGCCAATAGTTCGATTATACGTTATTCCCAATTGTTTGATCTTAAGTCTGGTATTAAGGTTTTTTGTAATCGGGGTACCAGTGGTATTGACGGAAGTACTTCTACTGCTATAGGTGCTGCTCTGGTGCCGACCGAACAAACGATCTTGATTACCGGGGATATTAGTTTTTTTTATGATAGCAATGCACTTTGGAATAAATATATTCCGGCTGATTTTCGAATCATTTTAGTGAATAATAGTGGAGGGGGTATATTTAGGTTTATTCCTGGACCAAAATCTTCCGATGCCCTCGATTTTTTTGAAACTCCTCATAAGCTAAATGCTTCTGATTTGTGTAAAATGTATGGTTTCAATTATTCAAAGGCCGACAATGAATATGAGTTAAAAGAAAATCTAACAGAATTTTATGAGCCCATAGGAAAACCGGCACTTCTTGAGATTTTTACGCCGTCTGAAAAAAACGACCTGATACTTAAGGATTATTTTAAACAACTAACCTAAGTCAATTTTATAAACCTTCGCCCTCATTATTAGGTTCTTCTTCAGGAATTTCATCACCTTCTGAATATCCAAGACGATCAGCCCTTTGTTTTTCAAGTACTCTTTCAATATTGGCATAATAACCATCTGAATTTGGATTGTCAGATCCTATCTTCGCATAGCCATTTTTATAATGCTTAAGTGCTTTTTTATAATCATAGCCAGTTTCATAGTATAGACCTATATAATAGTCACCTAAAGCGGTTTCAGGATACAACCTCATAATCATTTTTCCAAATTCTTCTAGATAATCACCATTTGATTTATCAATGATAATTGGTTCAATCTTATAAATATCACTTTCTCTTATTTTTACATTTGAGCCATATAAATATTCAATCTCTACATATTTTCTTTCGAGATATTCAATCGCATCACCTGGCTCCATATCAGCAATTTCCTCATCAAATTCTTTTTGAGAAATAGCCGCAAATTGTCTGAAGGTGAAGCCAATAGAACTGGCTATAGATTGTCCAATAGAAGCTATTTTACCTGAATTGGAGAAGTCGTCATATTTATATTTAAAATTAGGATTCTCAGATAGTTTTAGTAAACTATTTGTGCTATTTATTGACTTGGTTCTTTTTTCAGTATTGAAATTGCCACCGCTTAAATAGTAAAAATATGGGGTAATTAAACTTTGACTTTTTAGTTCAAGTTTCTGATGCAGTTCTGGGGCATAACTTGGATTGATATTTATATAAGCATTAAAGACAGGTGTTTCCTCCAAAAAGAAATAATTGATAAAATTTCCGGTAATGGTATTACCCATAACAGTTTTAAATAATGATGTTGGATAGTTGTCGTCTAGATAAGGTAACAATTCATCTCTTACGAAACCATAGAATTTTGAGCTGTCTTCATTTGGTAAACCTGTATCTTCACTGTAATCACAGTCTGCATATCTTTCATTGTTTTGATTTTGATAAATTCCTACAACAATCTGTTCAGGTGCTTTATCCCTTTTAGCAAATAATTTTGAATTGGCCACATAAACATCAAAAAGAAATTCTCCATCCATTAATATGGTAGCGGGATATGTGTTCTTTTCGTTCTCCTTAAAAGATTCAGGAACATAAATCTTTAAGATTCTTTCCTGTTTTAAACTAAAGGAGTTGAATTTTTTAGTAGTGATATTGTCTTGAGCCTGACTGATAAAGGAAATAAAGAAAAATATTAGAACTAATTTTCTCATGAGATATGGTTTAAATTGTTTTTTGTTAACATGACAAAAACGATCAACAAGAAGTTTAATCTCTAAACTTTTGTTAATTTCGCTTCGATTAATTAATTATCCAACGATAAAAGAGGGTAATTATTTTGTAGAATTTGTAAAACTTATCAAATGAAACAACCTAATTGGAAAATTGCTAAAGAATTTAAAGATATTACGTATAAAAAATGTGATGGAATAGCAAGAATAGCCTTTAACAGACCTGATGTTCGCAATGCATTCAGACCCCAAACCACAAAAGAGCTGTATGACGCTTTTTATGATGCACAGGAAGATGTGAATATCGGTGTTGTATTACTTTCTGCTGAAGGGCCTTCAAGTAAAGATGGTGTTTATTCTTTTTGTAGTGGAGGGGATCAAAAGGCAAGAGGACATCAAGGCTATGTAGGCACAGATGGTTATCATCGATTGAATATATTGGAAGTTCAAAGATTGATACGTTTTATGCCAAAAGCAGTAATTGCAGTAGTCCCAGGATGGGCCGTTGGTGGCGGACATAGTTTACATGTTGTGTGTGATCTTACTCTAGCCAGTAAAGAACATGCCATATTTAAGCAAACGGATGCTGATGTTACAAGTTTTGATGGGGGATATGGATCAGCCTATTTGGCAAAAATGGTTGGGCAGAAAAAAGCAAGAGAGATATTTTTTCTTGGAAGAAATTATTCGGCTCAAGAAGCACTGGAAATGGGTATGGTTAATGCTGTAATTCCACATGAAGAATTGGAGGCTACGGCTTTTGAATGGGGGCAGGAAATTTTAGCGAAATCACCAACGTCTATTAAGATGCTTAAGTTTGCCATGAACCTCACTGATGATGGAATGGTAGGGCAGCAAGTTTTTGCAGGAGAGGCTACGAGATTGGCCTATATGACGGATGAAGCCAAGGAAGGGAGAGACGCTTTCTTAGAAAAGAGAAAACCAAATTTTGAAAAAAAATGGATCCCTTAGGGTCGGAAAATATTCATGAAAGACCAGAAGATTACAGTTTTAATAAAATGTGAGGATAAAAAAGGATTAGTAGCAAAAATTACTAATTTCTTTTTTAATGAGGGATTCAATATTCTAAGTTGTCAGCAGCACGTGAATAAGCTTGAAAATAAATATTTCATGCGAATTCACTTAAGTGCAGAAGAAGTATTGCTTTCGAGAAATGAACTTGAAGCCAAATTTCAAGACTTGGCGAAAAACCTGGATTTAGACTGGTCAATAAATTATGAGAGCTCAAAAAAGAAAGTAGCGATAATGGTGTCTCATACAAGTCATTGTTTATATGATTTGTTGGAAAGACAGCGCGAAGGCTATTTGGATTGCTCCATTGAAATGGTGATTAGCAATCATGATAAACTGAGAAATATTTCAGAAATGTTTGGTATTCCTTTTTATCATTGCCCTGTAGATAAATCGGATAGAGCAAAACAGGAAAATCAGGTCATGTCTCTTTTAGATGAGCATAAAATTGACCTTATTATTATGGCTCGCTATATGCAAATACTTTCAGCTGATTTTATAAGGACATACCCAGAACGGATTATCAATATTCATCATTCGTTTTTACCTGCTTTTCAAGGAGCTAACCCTTACCAAAGAGCTTATGAAAGGGGTGTGAAATTAATCGGAGCAACAGCTCATTATGCAACAATAGATTTGGATGAAGGCCCGATCATTGAGCAAGGTGTTGAAAGAATTACACATGAAAGCACAACTAAAACGTTAAAACGAATTGGGGCTGACATCGAGCGGCTTGTTCTTGCAAAGGCAGTTAAATGGCATTTACAAAATCAAATCATTGTTTCAGACAATAGGGCAATCGTATTTCCTGAGGCAGGAGAATAGAAAATACTATAAGTAAGAAGGTTATGAAAATTATTTGCATAGGCAGAAATTATGCCAAACACATTGAGGAACTTGATAATGAAAAGCCAAAAGAACCAGTAATATTTATGAAGCCTGATTCGGCAGTTTTATTAAAGAAAAACCCATTTATCATACCACCTTTTTCTCAAGATATTCACTATGAGGTAGAGATCTTGGTTAAAATTAATAAAACAGGAAAGTTTATCGACGAAAAGTTCGCACATAAATACTATGAAGAGATTGGCTTAGGTATTGATTTTACAGCAAGGGATGTTCAGCAAAATTTGAAAGAAAAAGGTTTGCCTTGGGAAAAGGCAAAGGCCTTTGATGGTAGTGCCGTTATTGGTAAATTTAGCCAGAAGAGTGATTTGAATTTATCAAAAATGAAGTTTCAGTTATTGAAAAATGGATCACCTGTTCAAGATGGAGATTCTTCGCATATGATGTGGAAAATTGATGAATTAATCTCTTATGTATCAAAATATTTCACGCTTAAAATTGGAGATGTTATTTTTACAGGAACCCCGGCTGGAGTTGGGAGAGTAAAGGCTAATGACATTCTAATAGGTAGTTTGGAAGGCCAGGAGATGTTCAATATTAAAATAAAATAGCTTTTGAAAGGTTTAGAAATAGAACGGAATTTTTTGTTGTTAAATGATTTCTTAAAAAAAAACTGAATTGGTTAAGCAAAGAGGTGACTGGTGAAAAAAATATTACAATTAAAGTTTGGTGAAGAATCCTTTTCTAAGCTGGTGAAAAAAAGGTGAATGATTTAACATTCACCTTTTTTTTTCTAATTTTTTAAAACAATCCTAAACCTTGCTTTTCCTTCTTCAAGATGAGCTATGGCTTCATTGACTTTTTCCATTGGAAATTCTTCAACTGTCGGGTAAATATTATGTCTCACACAAAAATCGAGCATTGTTTTAGTTAGCTCTGGACTCCCAATAGGGCTTCCGCCAACGGTTTTTTCGCCCATTATGAGTGAAAAAGCAGGAATGGCCATAGGTTCTAAAACAGCACCTACAGTATGAAACTTTCCTTTTGGCTTAAGGCATCCTAAATAAGAATTCCAATCCAATGTTACATTGGTCGTATTTAAAATAAAACTTAATGACCCGGTAATGCTCGCAAGTTCTTCAGGATCTCTTGAATTGATAACTTTAGAAGCACCCATCTTCAGGATCTCTTCCTTTTTATTTGGGTTCGAACTAAAGGCTATGACCTCGCAGCCCCAATGTTTAAGAAATTTAAGGGCCATGTGACCTAATCCGCCAATACCGATAACACCAACAGAATCTGTTGGTTTTACACCTGCTAGTATGATAGGGCTAAAAACAGTAATACCTCCACATAACAAAGGTCCTGCCTTGGCTAAATCAATGGCATCTGGTAAGGGAATGGCCCATGACCAATGACCTCGTACATAATCCGCAAAGCCTCCATGACGCCCAACAATAGTAGCTTCATTATTTGAGCAAAGATGCTGAGATCCATCCATACACTCAGAACAACTCATGCAAGAGGCGGATAACCATCCTAGACCAACTTTGTCGCCTACTTTCAGGTTCTTAACGGCGTTTCCGGCAGCAATAACCTCCCCGATAATTTCATGACCGGGGACCAAAGGGTAACTGGTCATTCCCCATTCATTATCGATCATGCTTAGGTCAGAATGGCAAATGCCGCAATGTGAAACTTTGATATCGACCTGTTCAGTTCCTAACTCACCTAATTCATAAGAATAAGGCTCTAATTTTCCTTTCGGCTCTTGGGCCGCATATGCTTGTACTTTCATTTTTTTTTAGTATTCGGAGGTTTAAATTAAATTTCTCATATTGTATTGTGGCAATATGTTTTTATTTACATTTTTCTAAAACATGCGATAACTCCTCTTCTGTCAGGGTCATTACATGTTGTGGGTTTGGAACAATTTGCTTGATTTCTCCTAATGCGCAAGAGCAGTAGGCACTAGCATCAGCATCAGAAACGCCCTTTTCTTTTTGTGCAATTTTGCAATGTTCAAGAAACAACCGTTCAACTTCTTCGGTCCAAGGATCTTCTATTTTGATTAAAAGTAGTTCATCAACGCACTTTGAGTTTACGAACAATTCTACTATTTCGTTCTGCTCTAGTTCCATAGCAATGGTTGCGTCTGGATAAGCTTCAAGCGATGATTTTAATAAACAGTCACAATAAATTTTTGCGTTTTCAACATTTTCAGATTCAAGGAAGCCTACACAATTTCTTTCAAATTCAAGCATGTTTTTTTCTGTCCATTTGTGCTTGGATTTAGTAGCATCAAGCTCCTTTGAAGAGGTCGCTTCTTTTTTATTTTCACCACAGTTCGTTAAAAGAAGTAGTGGAAGTATTAATAATAATAGCGCAGTATAATTTTTCATAATTCTAAAATTCAAAAATTTCACACTTAATTCTTTCCGTTTTGAGTTTTTCTCTTGAGACAAAATCTGAAACTACATTACCAGCAGCTGAGCCCCAGAAAATCATATCTCCCGCACCGCCACCAACAGCAGTTCCTAAAAATTTACCTGCAGTTGCCGCGATGGCTCTGGTTTGTCTTCCTTTCATTTTTTTCTCATCCGGTCTGCCTACCGCAACAATATTATCGATGGGTATTTTTTTTCCGGCGATGGGCATAAATCGGGTGCTTCTTGCGTAGTCAAAGACTCTAACAACTCCTCGGTCTTTAAAAATACCGGTAATTTTACCTTGAAAATAATGTGGATTTTTACCTTGCTTGGCGTGCCCGATAATAATCAGGTCTCCCAGCATAAATGTGTCTATACTGACTTCTTTGTAGTTCGAATCAAATCTCCTCACAAGCAATTCTTGGCCAATAACGGGGAGGTTGAATCCTATAATTAAAACAAATAATAAAAGTTTTTTCATGGACTCTAAGTTTGGTTAATAAAATGCTATGAAAAAAAGGTTCAAAAAGTATAGAAACCTATAGTAAT
>RCNB010000535.1_pt1 | contig 25096 bp, 24 predicted proteins | sample 2041321 | NCBI WGS metagenome assembly RCNB01 (sample SAMN09708232, study PRJNA481090) | Marine sediment metagenome, whole genome shotgun sequencing project. | reverse complement strand
CCCACTACCAGGAGTAGGGACTAAACTGTTACGACTATAGCCGCATCTTGCTTTGGGGTCCCTTTCCCGCGTGCGTACATTTTTACACGAGCCTTGACGTTAGCAATTGGCTCTGATAATTAAAATTTACACCCCCTCGTAACCAATAGAACCTATAGTGAATGATTTCTATTCGTTACTGGAGGATATTGGTCTTCGCAATGGTCATGTAAAATAAATTATCCCCTTAAAATCTCTGCCAAAGACGGGATAAAGTACTATAGCTTTACCATTGACGCCTTGGATCTGCGGCATTCTCGACTTTTGCAATGTTAGGGGAAAGCCAGAAATATGGGACAATATCTATTTGAGGGCAATCCATGAATCTCAAATCAGTTCCAACCCGAGGAAGAACCCTGGACTATGCGGCTGGTATCTATGATATTTTTGAGCCAATGTGTATGCTGGGCAAAGAAACCGAAATCAATCAGTTGATCATTAACCTCCTCGCAATAAAGAAATTTCACAAAATTCTTGATTTAGGGTGCGGAACAGGGGTCTTGTCGGCACTGATCTCAAAGGAGTTGAGTGAAAAAACCGGCGGCCTTTCCGTTGGAATCGATGCAGCAGGCAAAATGATTGAAGCTGCTCGAAAGAAGAGAGGTAGCAAAACCTGTAGATTTGAAGTGGCAGCCGCTGAAAATCTGCCGTTTGATAATGAGTCCTTTGAATCTGTAGTTTCAACCATGTTTTTTCATCACATCCAGCTCGATCTCAAAGAAAAGGCCTTGTCGGAGGCTTTTCGTGTCATGAGACCGGGCGGCAGATTGGTTATTGCAGATATGCATATACCCACCACTTTTTTGGGCGCACTGATATCGCATCTTTCCCGTTGGATTTTATTCCAACCCCAGATTGGTGAAAACATAAGCGGGGTCCTTCCAGGACTTATAGAAAAAGCAAAGTTCACAACTCCTGAGCGCGTAAAAACTTATTTCGGATATATCGCAATCTTTTCAAGTCAAAAACCTCAATGAGGAGGGTTCTGTTCATGCCCCTTGCCGACAAAATCAAGGTTCGAACAGAAGCCTTTGAAGTACTGGATCCTTTCAAGGCCCTTAGAGATGAACTCAATGAGGCACTCTCTCTATACTGGACCACAGCAGTTCAAATTTTGCAGGGAAGCGAGATTAACGTTCTTGAACCTACGCCGGAATATTTTTCAATTGAAAACAATTTCTTTTCCTTACTTTTTTTGTACTCCTATTTCAGGGCCGGGATTCCAAAATCGAGAAGGATCCTCTATGCCGTCATGAACCAGTGCCTGCGCGGTATGGTAACCGGTTGTGACAACATACTGGATGACGAGTATAAAAAAACTCTTCATACTGATCTTCCAGAGCAAGGGACACGATTCCGTTCTGTTCTTGATATTATGGTGTCTGATCGCATTCTTTTTTCAATCCTTTACAATAGCTGCCAAAAGAAATTACTTACCCCTGACCAGGTAATGGCCGCCAGCTCAGAATCGTTGCGCAGTTTGGCTGGAAGCGGCGTTCAGGAGGCTTCTGAGGAAGGCGGAACAAGAGATAGGTTGACACCTGAACAAATCCTTAGCGCTGTACATCATTACAAAACCGCCAAGCTTTTTCAATGTCCTTGGGCTATCCCGTCAATAATCGAAAAGGATAGGACAGAGGGTATACCTATGTTAAAAGATGCCCTCTATCAGATTGGAATGGGCTGCCAGATTCTGGATGATATGGTCGATCTTTCAATGGATTTGCGCATGAACCGGCACAACTATATCACATCACTTATTGGTTACGGGACAAATTTTGCGGAGCGTGACCGTCTCAAAACAAGATTGGGTTTAGATCACGCACAGGAAGACAATCCTGATTTACTGCTGGAATTCCCCGATGCAATGCAGAATGCTAAAAATAGGGCTTTGGCCTATCTTAACAAAGGGATTGGAGCCCTTTTTGCCGAGGAGCATCAATTCGCGGTAGATCCGGCCATTATTTTTATTGCAAAACGTATCAGCGCTGATCATTTTCTCTTTGATTCCTAAGGGACCCGACTATGAATCTAAGATTCTGGGGCAGAACCGCCTTGCTTTTTCTTCTCCGGTCGCAACGATCTACCCTTGTCTTGTCATTGATGGTTATTTCTGCCGTATCCTCCTTGATCTTCCTTTCTTCCCTGGCGGTAGGAATAAACGATGCAATGATACAAAACTCGGCGAACCTCTATTCCGGCCACATTTCCGGCATGAACCTTCCAACTCAACTCAAGAGAGATAGTCTGCTGGTCGAGGGCGTGGCGAATGTTCTCAAAAGGAGCATAAAGTCCGGGGTCCTTTCCTCTAAAAATCGATCTGAAAGTGTTAAAATGGTCTTTATTGATCCTGCCGAGGAGAAAAAGAATACCGCTATCTGGAAAAATGCCGCTTACGGACGCTATCCCAACAATGGGGAGCGCGCTGTATTCCTTGGGCATCTACTTATGGAAAGACTGAATATTAAATCTGGGGATAAAGTCTATTTTACCGTTAATCCCAATTCAGGCCCGTATGAACTAACTGTCTCAGGAATTTATAAGACTGGCATTGATCTCTTGGATCGAGACAACGTATTTTGTCCCGTGGACGTTCTTCCTGTTTCAACGGACACTTGGGCTGCTGCCGTTTTTTTAAAAGAAGGGATAGGGCCTGACTCTGTTCTTGCTGTTTACCAAAATACGCTGAAAGACGCATACCGATTTAAATCATGGGAAGAACTTATGCCGGACCTCCGCCAACTAATTGACCTCAACTATTTGTCTATGGCATTGGTTATGGTTCTGGTATTCGGAGTGGTGTCTTTAGGAATTTCCTGCGCTTTTGTTATCTTTATTTTAAAAAACATAAGAGAATACGGCATCATGAAAGCCATGGGGGTCACTTCCTTTGAGACCGCAATGCTCATATTTGTAGAAGTAATATTTATGAGCCTAACTGCCTGCTGCATCGGAGTAGTTTTAGGACTAGTCGCGGTATTCCTGGTGCGAATTACAGGTATTGACCTCACTGCCTTTACATCTCATAATCGCTATTTTGCTGTTTCTGGCATCATATTCCCCAGACTAACTCCTTATTCATTATGGGTACCACCCGCATTAGCCTTTTTTTTCAGTCTTGTAGCCGCAATATGGCCTGCAATACTTATTGCGAGAAAAAAAGCAGTTGAGATCTTGAGGATTGTCTAACATCATGATCCACGTAACAAACCTTTCAAAAGAATACAGTTCAGGGAGGGGCAGGATAAAGGCCCTAAGCAATGTTTCTGTTGATATTGAAGAATCAAAAACCGTCGTAGTTATTGGAAAGTCTGGTTCTGGCAAGACCACTTTGCTCAATTGCATTGGAGGTCTGGAAAAACCGGATAGGGGAAACATCTCCTGTTTTGGCGTAGACATCAATGCTCTTTCTGGAAAGAATCTCAGCCTTTTTCAGCGTGAAAAAGTAGGCTTTGTTTTCCAACAAGGAAATCTCATTTCCTATCTTAATGTTTTTGACAACATCGACTTTCCCTTAGCCCTGAATGGGATCAATAGAAAGAAGAGAAAAGAGCGTGTTTCGGAGCTACTTGATAAAATTGGTCTTGCAGGAGCAGGCAAAGCTCTTCCTATTGAACTTTCGGGGGGTGAAATCCAAAGGGTTTCCTTTGCCAGAGCCATCGCCCATTCTCCTAAAATGCTCCTTGCCGATGAGCCCACGGCCAGCCTTGATTCGGAGACAGGACGGAATTTGGTTAAACTCATGCATGAAGTAAGCACGGAGCACAAATGTATAATGGTTATTTCTACCCACGACCTGGAGATCACTGAATCGGCACATGTTATCATTCAGTTGCGAGATGGTATGATAATAGGAGTGGATCAATGAAATTACCGATAAAATCATTACTTAAGACAGTTGTCCTACTGCTTTTTGTTCTCATCCTTTTCAGTTGTGCCTATTTGGGTTTTCACGGCCACTCAATGAAACTGCATCCTGATATTCACAGTGGTGTTTCTGCAGATCACGAATGTCTTGATTGTCATCACCCTGACAAAGAACCACAAGGTCCCCCAACCCCGCATCCAGGCTTTTCCGGGTGTATTAAATGCCACAATGATTAGTAAAGGGGTCTGCTTTTGAGAACGCCAATTAAAACCGGCAAGAAGTAGGAACTGAAAATGTCCTATGTTGAAGGGTTAGCCACCCACACCAGCCCTGAGTCATGCGCTGGTAATGATAAACATTGTGCCAGTGAAGCGTTGACAAGGGAAAGTGTGGGCTGAGTATTTAGCCTCGTAATAGACACAAATCCAAGTGCCACTGTGCTTTCAGTTCCATTTTTATCCTTCGACTATTTCTGCATAGACTCCAGTAACCGCTTCCCCTCATTGGTCAGTCGGTACTTCTGCGTCGGGCTTTTAGGCGAACCAGACTGATTCATCTCAATCAAATCCTGCTCCAGCGCAGACTGGAGATAGTTCTTTCCAAAGGATTTACGGTCATGCAGCCCCACCTTCTCCATTAAAAGGCCGCAATTAAGTTCTCCCTCTTTCAACACATTCAGCAACCGAAATACTTGGGGGGTGACGGTTGAATCCTTTTCGTATATCGCACAATCGGGGTACTTGACGATGCTTCTAAAAACGTCGCTTTCGACCAACTCGGGATTACTTCCACCATAGGCTTTCCCGTATTTGGTGAATTCAATCTGCAAGTGTACCACGAATGGCACCGTAGAAGACTTCATGAGGCGTCTGGTAATTAAGGCATTTCCTTGGCCTATAATTCAATTTTTTCACTGACGACGCAAGTACTTCTTTTGTAATAGTTTGGAAGTTGATCCCTTTAGGGAAGTATTGCCTTAGCAAACCGTTTGTATTTTCTTTTGAACCACGCTGCCAAAACGAATAGGGATCAGCAAATAAATTCTGAGACCTGTTTTGGTCTCAAGTGTTTTAAGCTGGGAAAACTCTTTTCCATTATCGACCGTAAGCGTTTTTCACATCACTTTTGGAATTCGTTGAAATGCTTTAGCTGACTCAATGGTCATTGTGTTAGCAGATTTATCAGCAAGTCTAACGGCAACCAGGAACCGGCTCTTACGCTCAACGTGGGAGGCGATACCACCAGAGCCTTTAGCCCCTTGGAGTGTATCACCCTCCCAGTCGCCGAAACTCTCTCTTTTGTCGATGACCTGCGGACGCTCCGATATACTGATCCAACCAGGAATCAAACCTCGGCTAGCACCGTATCGACGTTGTTTCTTGCGTTTTTTTTATGACAGCGTCTAAGATGCCTATAGAGCTGTCCACCATTCATTGCGTCTGTATATACCCATTGGTAAATAGTTTCGTGACTAATACGCATATGCAAGTTGTCTTATCATGGAAATAAACAGCAAGTTCGAGCTGGATCCCACTATAGCAGGCATGCTTTAATCACAAGGAACTTCAATAAACCAAGGAACAACAAAAGCACCCCGGCTTACAGCCGCCATAGTGAAGAAAGAGGTTATGCGAAGGTTAATTTTTTAGAATGAAAAATAGCCTTATTTGCCACAGCATTTTTTATACTTTTTACCGCTTCCACAGGGGCATGGTTCATTGCGTCCCACTTTCTTTTCGGCAATCTTTGTTTTTAGTGGATTCAACAATGTTTCTAAGTTTGTAATATCCTCAGGTTTATCTGGTTCCAATTCAATTGTATATTTCCAACGGTTTTCCTCAAATACTGATTCTAATTCTTTCACTCTTTCTTCAGTTTGTACATTTACAACAGCGGGATTCTTTTCAGTGCCCAACTTTGCTGTCTTTTTACCATCAAATATTTTTTTCATCTTTTCACCATTAAAGTATTATAAGATTCATCTGGCGCGCTAACGTTAAACTCGGCCGCGCGAGGTACGAGCGTCGGCTGAAGTGATTTGTTGTGTGCCGGGCACGGGCCGGCTGCTAAATGGTGCTGTCCGGTACTATGACACAGGTGTCGGGCAAAGTCCAGACCCGGCCCGACGGAGGCGACGGGTAGCCAAAGGCAAGTGTGGTTGCAGCGAGGGAGCATTGGCATTGGGGGGCAAAGTGCTGCTTTTTTTAGAAAATCCTTGGGAATGATTGATGCTATTTTGCATCAACAAAGAGTGTTTGTCCAGGATATATCTTTGACCTCGGAGTCAGTTGATTGATACGTAGGAATCGTCCCAGTTCCATATTGTGTAACATGGCAATCTGATAAGGGCTGTCTCCTTTTCTTACCTGATAATTCCGAGTCCCTTCCAACATTTTTCCATCAACTCCCTGGCGAACGATAAGAACCTGACCAACATGAAGACGGGTCGTCTTTATGTTGTTAAGGCGCATGATCTCTCGAATATTGGTTTTATATGCTCGGGCGAGAAGCCACAGAGAATCACCCCGCTTAACCCGGTGGTGCAGTGGCTTTGAGGTATCATTAGACTGAGCAGCCTGTCTTGCCAGCGCATAGGTACGGCTTTGCCCTCTAGCAGGAATCTTCAGCCTTTGCCCTGCTCTGAGATAGTTTGCCCTACGCAGGTTATTTGCCTCCATAATGGCACGAATGCTTGTATGATATCGACGGGCCAACTGAGACAAGGTTTGTCCCTTCCGGACGCGGTGATAGGCGTAATATGTTCTGGGTGGCACATAGACTGGGATATCATCAAGCTTGGCCGTTAGAACAGATCCTTTGCCTTCAGGCACTTTCAGCTTGTATGTCTGAGGGGGGGTGACCTTGTGCCGAAGTTCTGAGTTTAAGAGCTGCAACTCCATTTTGGGGATATCCAGAGACTTGGCAACGTCTGTCAAACGAATCTGTTTGGATACTTCTACCAACTCATAATCAAGAGGCGAGTCCGAAACCCCCAGGTCAAAGCCAAACTTCTCAGGCTCGTTTATGATATACCAAGCAGCAAGGAATCGAGGCACATACGCGGCAGTTTCCCGTGGGAGTTGTCTGAATAGATCCCAGAAGTCATCGAGGTAGTTGATGTTTTGATTTCGAATAAGCCTAAGTACCCTAAATTCGCCGCAATTGTATGCTGCCAGAACCGTACTCCAGTCACCAAATATATTGTGGAGTTCTTTCATGTAGGCGATAGCCGCCTGGGTCGACTTGACGACATCCATACGTTCATCAACCCATCGATCCCTCGTTAGGCCAAATTTATAGCCTGTAGACGGGATAAACTGCCACAAACCAAGGGCCCTAGCTCTAGACAGGGCCCTTATCTTAAAACCGCTTTCGATCAATGGAAGCCATGAAAGTTCTTCGGGAAGCCCGGCTTCTTTAAGGGCCTTAAGGATGTAAGGGCGGAATCTCCCCGAACGTTTGTAAGACTCAAGGAAAAACTTTCTCTCTCGACCCTGGAAGCGTTTTATCTCCTTTTCTACATGTTCATTCATGACCATGGGAATGGCATTATGATTGCCGTTAACTACCGTGCGCTGAGAAGCATAGATCTCAAGCATTCGCTTGCAGATCACAAACCGTATTTCTTCTTTTTGCTGAATAAGCTTCGGCTTCTCACTAGTATTTGCTTCCAATAATAAACTGTACGCCTCGTCCAGGGAGGCAACGGCATTGTCAAAATCCCCCTTGCTCCAGAAATCATGGGAAGCCTCACAAAATCCCAGAGCCTCATCAAGGACCATCTGGGCATCTTTATCAATAGCATTATCGGTCGTCGTGATTGGATCTGCCTCCACTTTCAAGATCTCAATCGAAGGATCAGCTATTCCAGCTTCAGTCACAGCCAAGTCCTCAGCAGCGCCAGTTGGTGAAACCGGGCTGATAGCACCGGACTGATGCGAAGTTGATGCACAAGCAGCAATCAAACAAGCGGAAAAAACGAGCAAGCCTTGTCCAAAATAAAACTTCATATTCTTTTCACCTTTCTTCATTCTTGATATCCCTATTCACAAATAAACTTCCCAACCTCACAACGACATCAAGTCATGGGCGGAAATTGTTAACAATCCACATATTTGATGGAATCGTAAAAAGTCATTTTGCGAATGACATTGCGCGATTCTGGGAAGAGATTCAGAAATCACCTGGCGTCAAAAATGTCAAACTGTTTAAGGGCCTTAGCCCGAGTTGAGCGCAAAGGTTGCGCCTGTCGGCTTGAAAACACCACACTACGTGTTTGACATTTAGACGGGTGTTTTCTGGATCCCAGAACCGTGCACGGAATGAGCAAAATCATTCTTTTTACAAAACCGTCACAGTTGTTGTCAAGTTTTTCCAATCAATCAACAAATAGCCATATAGTCATAAGCTAGCTACAAGCAAACTTCGTGCCTTACTGTCGGCAAAAAAGCTTACTACGTCTTTCTATGCGACTGACATACACCTCAATACTGTCAAGGAGCGGACCAAGGGAATCCTTGTCATTGGCCGAAATCGGTAAACCGTCCCACTTCTGAGCAAGGTTTTTTGCAGTAACGGAGTCTAAAAGGTCTTGCTTATTGAGAACTCTCAGCACAGGGATGTGTTCTAAGTGAAGCTCTTCCAGTATTTGTTCTACAGACTCGATCTGGCGAGGAAACCTTGGGTTGTTAATATCAATAACATGGATAAGAAGATCTGCGTCTTCAAGCTCCTCAAGGGTGGCACGAAATGCGCTCATTAGTTCTCGAGGTAATTTCCTAATAAAACCGACTGTATCAGTAACAATAACTTCGGCATCCTTAGGGAGTCTTTTCCTGCGGCTAGTTGGATCCAGGGTGGCAAACAGCCTGCTTTCGGCCAACACGGAACTTCCGGTAAGAGTATTTAGAAGTGTTGATTTTCCGGCATTGGTGTAGCCAATAATAGATATTACAGGCAACTCTTTCTTGATCCGCTTGGACCGCCGCTGGGCCCTTTGCTTCTGAACTGATACAAGCAATTTTTCCAGCTGTGAAATACGCTTTCTGACCCGTCGACGGTCGTTTTCAAGTTTTGTTTCACCAGGACCTCGCCCTCCAATGCCACCGGCAAGTCGCGACATGGCCGTACCCTTCCCAACGAGTCGTGGGAGGAGATATTGCAACTGAGCTAGCTCCACCTGAATCTTGCCTTCACGACTTTGAGCCCGTTGTGCGAAGATATCCAAGATGAGTTGTGTCCGGTCTATAACCCTTAATTCGGTACAATCCGTAATTGAGCGCACCTGGGATGGGTTTAGTTCCTGGTCAAATATCAAAAGATCCGCTCCTTTTTGGAGGGCCAAAATAACCAATTCACTCAGTTTCCCCTTTCCCATCAAGAATCGGGGGTTTACCCTGCGGGTGCGTTGAATAACTGTCTCAACAACGGCAATTCGGCAGGTTTCTGCAAGTTCTCGAAGTTCGGCGGTGGAATCTTTAGCTTCTTGCTTTGGGGCCGTAGACACACTTACGGTAATAGCACGATCCCAGTGTTTTCTTACTTTTTGGACCCGAAGCTTGCGGGCAAACTCGGATTCCAGGGAGCGGATAAGGCCTTGGCAATCTATGTCAAGTTCCCATGAACCTAGCGGTGGGAGAATCTCCCAGTTTGCTCCGTCTGTATCCTCTGGAAGGAGATGAGCAACATGGACCTTATCTGGATCCCCATTTTCCTTCATCGTAATTGCAGCCATGAGATCTAGGTGTAGAAACGTCAGGTCCATGAGATCATCATGTGTGAGGGCTTCGTGTTGCAAGTGGGTGTGCACACACCGAAGACCTTTCAAGCGCTGTTCGCCGGTGCGATGTTTTCCCAGACTTGGAATGACGATCTGCTGATAGTTGCCAACCACCACATAGGCTATCCAGCCCCGCCGGTCGATCAAAGCACCGATCTGGCGGCGCATTTCAAAGGAAAGCCGGCAGATGGCCCTGGAAAGTTCTTGTGAAACAATGTGTCTGGGAGGCGTCTTTCTACCATAAAGGTTTGCAAGACGTCGAATCTGGTTTGCCTTCAGTCCCCCAATGTTTCCGTAAACTTTGATTACTCAGTCCCTATGATATAGTAGCGAAGCTCCGCCTCAAGCAGACGAGTTAGGGGAAACAATACGCCATTGCTTGCAATCAAACGATGCTGGATGCTTGATACCGGATAAAACAAGAAAAGAACCGTACCTTATAACATCCAGCATCCAGAAACCAGCATCTAGTATCAGTTCGCAAATCACACTACTATATAGTAAAAGTTGATATACATTCTAAGATCTCAGCTTGTGTGGATGCCTACTTCGTTTCCACCACCATTGATCGGTTCTCAAACCGAGTGAATTCTTCCAGGAAAGTAAGATTCACGGTGCCGGTGGGGCCATTGCGTTGCTTTGCCACAACAAGCTCGGCAAGTCGCATCTTTGACTGATCTACTTGTTTGTTATAGGCCTCTTCACGATAGATAAACATGATAACATCAGCATCTTGTTCAAGCGCACCGGATTCACGAAGGTCAGACAACACCGGTCGTTTATTGGTCCTGTCTTCTACCTTTCGATTTAACTGAGATAGGGCAATAACCGGTATCCCAAGTTCCTTTGCTAATGCCTTTAGCGAACGGGAGATCTCTGATATCTCTAGGTCCCGCCTTTCAGCCGAGGCACGTCCTTTCATAAGCTGGAGGTAGTCAACAACGATCAAGCCCAGCCCCTTTTCCATCTTCATCCGACGGGCCTTGGCCCGTATTTCCAGAACAGAAATAGAAGGCGAATCGTCAATAAACAAGGAAATGTCATAAAGCGCTCCAGCCGCTCGGTTGATCTTTTCCAGGTCCTCTTGGCTTAAAAACCCTCCTCGCATCCGAGTGGAATCAACACGCGCTTCGGCAGAAAGCATACGTAATGAAAGTTGTTCTTTAGACATTTCAAGGGAAAAAACAGCGGCGGGTTCTCCAGATTCCTGTGCCGCGTTTCGCGCTATGTTCAGCGCCAAGGCAGTTTTGCCCATGCCCGGCCGGCCTGCAATAATAATTAAATCCCCGGGCTGAAAACCGGAAGTCTTCTGATCCAAATCTTTAAACCCAGTAGGCATACCGGTAATAAGGGCCTTGTTTTCGTATGCCTCCTCTACAGCCCTGTAAGTGTCTGTCAAGATGTCTTTCAAGGCATAAAAAGATGGCTTGACCTTGTTTTCAGCAATGTCAAATATGCTCCGTTCAGCAAAATCGAGGATATTGTCCGTATCGCCTTTGTCTTCAAAGCATCGCTTAGTAATAGCTGCAGCACGCTCGATAAGTCGCCTAAGAGTAGCTTTTTCCTGAACAATCTTGGCATACTGAAAGGCATTAACCGCCATTGGTACGGTATCCACCAGTTCGGCCAAATAAGATGCGCCACCTATGGTTTCGAGATGCCCCTGTTGTTTCAGCAGATTTGTAAGGGTTACAAGATCGGCGGGTTCATTTCTTTCGAACAGCTCCATCATGGCCCTGAATATCTTGGCATGGACTTCACGATAGAAATCTTGTTCGGACAACACCTCCAGGACCTCCAGAAGCGTGTCGTTGTCAATCAATATGGCACTTAAAATAGACTGTTCTGCCTCTACATTGTTAGGTGGAACCTTTTGCAACCAAGGATCATTAGTAGTCATATAACAATCTATTCTTCTGAAACAACTTTAACCGTGATTTCCGATTCTACGTCAGCATAAAGCCGTATAGGTACTACGTACGATCCAAGGGCCTTGATTGGTTCAGAGAGCAGGATCATCTTCTTGTCAATTTCTAAGCCCTGAGCCTTTAGTTGAACCTCAATATCTCGGATCGCAACTGAACCATAGAGTTTATCGTCTTCAGAAACTTTGGCAATAATAGTACATATGGTTCCTTCGACCGTCTTGGCAACGACTTCGGCCTTTTTTTTGTCCTTTATAGCCTTAAGGTCAAGTTCTTTTCTCTTATTTGCGATCAGTGTCCTGTTTGCCGGTGTAGCCTTAACCGCCTTGTTTCGAGGAAAAAGATAATTCCTTGCATATCCATTAGCTACGGCCACTTCATCTCCGACACTTCCTAATGATTCAACTGTCTCTTTCAGTATTACTTTCATTGTTGTTGTCCACTCCTTTTTTTAGTCGCCTGAAATCTATCCACAAATCAAGAAAACCTGCTGCAATAACCAGCAGAAGTATAAACTGTTGTAATGCTATCAGACCATAGAGGATTCCCCTGAGTATCTTGGGAAAGCCTTTCTTGTCAAAATAAAAAGAAACGATGGCTATACCCTGGAAGAAGTATATTACCAACATTATGATTAGGCCATTAATCCCAAAGAGCTTGAGACCCTTATGGGGAAGAACTATTAGAAACCCCGCAAGGATAGCGAACCATATCAGAGATTCCGGCGCTTTCCACTCACTAAGAGAACCAAAATCGGGGCAAAAAAGCCTATTGCTCCGTAAAAGGGGGCGAACCAACAAGAGATTGCTCCACACCACCAGAATGGTAGATGCTATCACGATTGCCGGCAGGATACGCAACATAACATAGAGGATACCATCCATTGATCTGGAAATAATGTCAATCTGATCCTCAGGAATATCCATCTGCCTGTACACACTCAAGGCAAGTTCAAGGTTGTTGTACAGGTATTTCGATACCTGTTCCCATAACGTGTTTGTCGACATCAGCGCATAAAGCGCCAGCACAGCAGCCCCGGCAACAACAACAACTCCTGTGGTTACCGCCACTGTTTTTTCCAGGGATAGGTCCATTTCAAATAGCTCAGCCAGGATAATGCCAATGAGGCCTAGCGCAAAAAAGAACACGACCGAGGTAACAGAACGCCCCTGCATTGCCAAAGCCACAATCAAGGTAACAGAAATGAGGATCAATGTCCCCTGAGAACGACCTAATTTTGTTCGATAGAAAAGGATAGGAAGAGGAATAAATAGACTCAGCAAAAAACCAATAACCGGAAGATATAGGCCTGCTAAGGCAATCAACGTGGTGATTCCCGTAGCTGTAAGGAATTCTTTGTGTTGATCGCCAAAGCTACTATGACTCACAGTAAAGTATCCCCTCTCGCCCACTCTGCCACAAAGGCAGGCATTGCGGGCAGCAGGCCGGCCACAAGCGGGCAAATTTCTGCAAGATCAAGGAAATTCCCGTCTGATACAGGCGTGACGCGGAGGCGTACCGTGGTATCTCGCACAAGCCCCCCCGAGGCGGGACAGTTTGGCCTGGCTGCGTGCAACGCACAGGCAGGCGCCGAGATTGCGGAAAAGACCATTTCTGGATGAAAACTAGCTAAAGTTAAGTCTAGCCGCATACGGCATTAGCGCAATACTCCGGGCCCTCTTGATGGCCACTGTAAGCCGGCGTTGGTGTTTCGCACAATTACCGGATATTCGCCTTGGGATGATTTTCCCCCGCTCCGTGGTAAAAATTCTCAGGGTTCGAGGATCCTTATAATCGATAGCAAGGGCCCTGTCTGCACAAAACCGGCAGATCTTCTTCCTCCTGTGAAAGACCCGGCTCCTTGGTCTGTCTGTGTTAGATCTCCGCTTATACGCTACCATTTGTGTCCCCCTCCTTTTCGTTCGACCCTGATGCATCATCCTGGCCGGAAGCAGGTTCGGGTGTCTCTTCTGCCAATGTCTCACTATTTGACTCAGCTAGAGACTCTTCCTGTATCAGATCGGATTGAGCTTCTTCTTGCTGTTTACTTGCCTCAATCTCGGCCTTTACTTTTTCCTCGTCAACTTCTTGGGCTGTACATATTGTCATGTACTTCAGGGCTCGATCATCGAGACGTATATTCCGCTCAAGCTCTTTGACCAAGGTTCCGTCTCCACAAAACTCTAAGAAAACGTAGTAACCACGTGTCTGTTTTCTAATCTCGTAGGCCAGCCTCTTTTGACCCCATTCGTCAAATTTGATCAGCAAGCCTTTGCCATCTGAAAGGAGTTCTGTAAGCTTGTCAAAAAATGGTTGGCGTTCTTCTTGGGAAAGGGAAGGGTGTGCGATAACTGTTGTTTCGTACCTTCTCATAATTCCTCCTTTTGGATGTTTGTAGCCCCGATCGGTTCGGCTTGATCTCAAAAGAGCCAGAGGAACCGGAGCAAGGAGATGCAATAAAATTCCTTATCTTATACGAAAAGTTGTCTTTGTCAAGAAATTTTCCGTTTCCGCTTCGGGATTTCTATAGAGACGCAACAGGGGAAATCAAGAATTTGAGAAACAAAAACACACTAAACTTGGACGAAAAGTGCCGGGTCTTAACCCGCGCTAAAGGCCATCTAAAGCCTGGAAAATGTAGTCTTCTGCCTTCTGCTATTTACATGCGTGCGTGCCCTACATCTTATGTTTTTAATAACTCGGTTCACGTGATACTTGTCGGGTACGGAGACTACCTGACTAAAGCTTCGACAACCTGATATAAATCTTGACCCAGGCTTCGTCGGCAGAATTTAGATGTAACAATCTCTAGCTTTTGCAACAACGGGGTAAGGGAGTTTTAGTTACGTCCATGCATATACTCCTCTTCCGGTTCTTTTAATCTCGCCGGCCTTGGTAGCCTTGTAAACTATGTTCCTAACGCTACCTTCCCCGAATCCAGTCTTTTGCATCAACGCAGAAACATGGACCCCCTTCTTTGACCTCTTTATAATTTTAAGTACCTGGTTAGCAGGTGAGCCCGTTGCAACCTTCTTTTTGGTTGTAGTTTTCTTCGTAGCCTTCCTTGTCGCAGCCTTCCTTGTCGCAGCCTTCTTTCTTTTAGGTTTTGCCTTAGTCGTAGCTTTAGATTTCTTCGCGGCTTTTTGCTTGTCCAGTTTGTCAACGGCCTTTACAAGACTTTCGGTTTTCTTGGCAAGCGCCTTAAGTTGCTTCGTTACCTGTTGTAGATCTTGCTTGAGTTTTGCCATAGTAATTCCCCTCCCTGTTTAGGTTTTTTACTTATTTCTTATCAACTCTTTCTTTGAGTTCCTTTCCACATTTAAAAAATGGTAGTTTCTTGGGGGGCACCCGGGTATGTTCTCCTGTTTTGGGATTCCGACCGGTGTAGCCTTTGTACTCCTTTACATAAATACTACACAACCCTCTTATCTCAACTCTGTCACCTTTTGCGAGAGCGCTAGACATCTCGTTGAACAACAGGTCAACGACCTCTGTGGCTTTTGTTTTTGTCAGCCCGGTTTCCTTTTGTAGGGCCTGCGTGAGATCCGATTTGTTCATCATTAGCCTCCCGAGAATATCAGTTAATTTCGCATTATAAAAAATAGAGAGAGAATTGTCAATTCATATCAGGCAGTTCACGTGAAAGCAAGAGAATTGTGAGCAAAAACTAGCCTGAGACCATAATTTGAAACCTTTTTACCCGTAAAATGTTCAAAACCAAGGCCAACTTGTCATTTTAGATTAAAGTACTCTTCTGTTTATCTTCTGCCAAAGGTCTGATGGTTTTCCAAGCTGTTTGCCATCAAGACTTGTGGCGGGAACAGCTCCCATCAGTGAATTTGTAATCAAAACCTCGTCTGCCGAAAAAAGTTCTTCTGGAGAGACTCTCTTGTCTTCTATTCTATACATCCAACTGGACAGGAGTTTACACACTGCATTTTGCATGATGCCCGGCAAAACATGGGAGGAAACTGGTCTGATAAGCACCTTACCTTTGATGAGCAGGATATTGGCTGTGTTTGTCTCTGATACGCTTTTATCTGGATTCGAGATTAGCGCCTCATCACCTCCGTAAGTTTTGGCCCACTTTCCGGCAAGGAGATAAAATAGATAATTTAGCGTCTTGTAATCGGCCAGCGGGCTTTCGCGTGGGTATGGATATGTTAAAAGTTTTAGCCCCGGCTCTTTTGTTTCCGCCAAACGGTGCGTGTAGGGCCTGGCCGTTACGAGAAGTGTGTGCTGAAAAGGGGGATTGTAGTTTTCTCCCATTGTAGCGATTATCTTTACGGCTGCAATTTGGTTTGCAAGACCATTTTGAATGAGGACCTGGGTTATTACATCATTCCAGGTAAGATCTGGTGGTTCGTCAGAGAAGAAATGATTCCATGAGCGGTTAAGTCTAGCGATGTGATCTTCAAGAAACCGGAGATTAGCTTTGTCTGCACGGATTGTTTCAAAAAAGCCGTAACCAAACAGAAAGCCTTGATCTCCAACAGAGATAGTGGCTTTACTCGCTGGTCTTACGACACCATTGAGCCAAACAAAGCTACGACTTTTGGCCCTGGCACTATTTCCGGTGAAAGTTTGCATTAGTGTTTGGCCTTTGTGGAGTGTTTCATCATATTCGTCAGCAGGATCTGAATCAAGGACAATTCCACCTCCTACCGAGAAAAATATTTTCCCCTTATATATGGTAGCGGTCCGGATAGCTATTGATAGATCCATGGTGTCGTGAAAACTAACGTAACCAATGGCGCCTGTATAAATATGACGTCGCTTTGGTTCGAGTTCATCGATTATCTCCATGGCCCGTATCTTAGGACAACCTGTGATTGATCCGCCCGGGAAAGTCGCCATAATTAGATCAACCGCATCATGCTTGCAGTTGAGTATACCCTCGACAACGGATACTAGATGATAAACATTTTGGTAGGCTTCCGTTCTTTTGTGTTCTACTACTCGCACAGATCCTGGCTTGCAGACCTTTCCCATATCATTTCGCAGCAAATCAACAATCATTGAAAGCTCTGCATCGTCTTTTTTGCTCTGCTCCAACTCAAATCTTAGGGCACTATCTTCTGCCAGAGTTTTTCCTCTGGGCCGGGTTCCCTTGATAGGTCTGGTTTCAACCCGTCTGCCCTGCTGAAAAATGAAACGTTCCGGCGATGTGGAAAGGACTTGATGATCTCCAGCATTGATATATGCAAAGAAAGGGGCTGGATTGCTCTTATAAAGTCTTTTGAAGAGTCTGAATGGATCACCTGCAAAACCCATTTCAAAGCGCTGGGACATGTTGACCTGATATACATGCCCAGACACAATGTATTTTTTGATTCTCTTTATGGCATCCATGTAGTCAATTCGGGTGAAGTTGGATCGAAATAATTCTTTATCGCCACCGAAGGCCTTGTTTTTGGGGGGTGATACTGAGGCAATTTTTTGAAACTCGTCAAGGATGTTGTCTAATGTCTCCGTTTTTGAATCACTGTGCAAGGATATATATAGCTGGGTTGAGTCCATTATCTTGTCATGAACCACCAGGATGGTCGGGGCAAAGAAACAGATTTGTGGCAAGGAAAGGTCGTCTATGGATGTCTTGGGCACTACTTCTAGGCTGTCTTTAAGATCGTATGATAGATATCCAAAAAGGCCTGTGGCGATAGGAGTGGGTAGATCGATACGGTCCATCGTAAAAGAGTTCACTATCTGACGTAGTGTGCAAAAGGGATTGGCTTTAAGGTGTATGGTTTGGCCTTGGGCTGAAATGATCATGTCTTGATTTCGTCCGGAAAAGGTGAGCCATGGTTTGGCTGCTAGGATGTGATACCTTGCACAATCAAGGTCTCCGCCGCTTACTAGGGCTACTGTGCCCGGCATGTGGGCAAAGCGGCCGGCAAAGTCTATGAACGGTTCATCCAATGTGAGAGTTTGCACATGGACAGTGGTAATCTCGCCCGCAATCTTCTTGATCTTATCCGTGTAATTTGCCTTCATCAGTGCTGTGTCTAGGAATCTTCAAAGGTCCAAGTTTGAGAAAGTTTTCTATGAGCACAAAACCATACTGGGTTAAAAAGCTTTCTGGATGAAACTGTATCCCATAAAGCGGTAAAGTTGTGTGGGCTATTCCCATAATAACTTCATCTTCAGTCCATGCAGTAATTATTAGGTCGTCAGAGACTTCAGCTGGAGGGAGATCTGCCACAAGGGAGTGGTAACGAGCTGCTATAAAGGGCGATGGTGTCCTCTCAAACATTGCATGATACCTGTGGTAGATCAGGCTGGTCTTGCCATGCATAGGTTTTCTTGCTTGTATTGTTTGGCCGCCAAATATCTCATTAATACATTGCATACCAAGACACACCCCGAGGATGGGAATTTGCCGGCAAAACGCCTCTATAAGATAGCACGACATCCCAGCATGTGTTGGGTCTTTCGGCCCGGGACTGATTAACAAGTAATCTGGATTTACATCTGTCGCCTGAGTCAAAGAGATCTTGTCGCTTCTAGAAACAATTATGGACAGGTCATAGAGGCTAAACATCTGCACTAGGTTATAGGTAAAAGAATCGTAATTATCGATAACAAGCAGCTTTGCCACTCTTAACTCCAAAAAGAAAAGCCATCCAGATATGTGAGTCTGGGTGGCTTTTGCCTATTACATAACTCTAATAAGATAATGTTAACGACTTTGTTTCTTATATACAAAACGAAGCCGGGAGGTCAAGGAAAATACAACAAAAAGACTATAGTTTTCTTCACGATTACCGATAAGATATGCAGCATTGCACATAAATGGACTGCGAAGAATTGTTGGCTTCTCGAGTGTACGTGCATCTTGTCTACTGGCCATCTCCCGACTAAGAGAAGAAGAGATTTGTGCCTGGGATTATAAACGGCATTGTGGGAAGCTCAAACTGAAGAACCCACACTGATGATGTGGGTTCTTTTTTTTAAATTTACGTCTACAGTGCTTTAGGCGCCAACATGATTTTGTTCTTTTCGTTGTCTATGTATATTTTGTAGTTTTTCATGAAATCCATGCCCAGAATTCCGTTAAACTTGGCTTCTGTTCCAAAACCGGCGGGTGCTATTGCTACGGGGAAGTTGTATCTACTTAAGTCTCCCACTTGAATGGAGTCAAGCTGTGCCAGTTGTGCGTGAATATCCAAAGCCATGGTTCTTAGTGTGATTGATTTATCTCTCGATTCTCTTAATCCAAGTTCTTGTGCCACTTCTCTTGAAAGAATGGTGATTCCAGCACCTGTGTCAACTAGTACTGTAGCCGTGAGTGAACCGTTCAACACAACAGGCACAGTAATATGTCCATTTGTGGGGTGGAATTCCACAACAGTCATAACTTCTTCGTGCATTTCGGGAGCTATTTCTTCGTCGGATAATCTTTCGCCCGTCTCTTCCTCCGCCTGGGAAGGTGTTTGTTCTTCCTCCAGCTGTGAGGCTGCTTCTTGTCTTATGCTTTCAGAGAGCCTTTCAACGTCAGCAAGAGAATAATAGACATAAATATTATATGTTTGTTTTTCCTGGTCAGAGGCATATTTGAGGAAATTGGCAAAGTGGTTATCGGTTAGCTCATATTTGCCCTGGCGAAAATAGATGGCCGCAAGACGAAAAGCCGCCGGTGCAAATCTAGGATCAAGTTCTATAGCCTTTTTGTAGCACTCTGTTTCGGCCTCCGAATCATCATCTAGGCCTTTGCCCTTTTCAAACCATTGAGGAGCCGTTTCCAGCTGTTCGGTTGATTCATTCTGGGCCTGGCTGTATTCTTCGCTTCCTTGTGAGGATGATTCGAAACCAAACTGCTCCGTGCCAAGGGCCTGATTCTCGGGGCTGCGATCTTTAGGAGTACTAGGTGCCGAGTCAGTCCTGCGTGTTATCATATCGCTACGAGTTTCCTGATGCAATTGAGTGCTCGGCTTGTTGAATTCGCTTTCAGCGGTTATTTCGATACGGTTGTGTATGGACGGGGATATAAAATGATTTGCAACGGCAAGACCGGCAACCCCTATCAGAAGAGCAAATAGGCCTATCTTATAGTGTTGCTTCTTCCTTTTTCGGGCATACCTTCCAATGTTAATACCGCAAAGTGCGCAGTATATATCGTCCGGTTGGCTAAATCCACACTTTGGACATTTCATCTTTTTTTTGCCTTCTGTGGATAACGAACCTCCCACATTTTTTCACAGGTTATCAGCTAGATAAGTTGTTGTCAAGGATTTCAATGGGTAAGGGGTTCTGCTGGTAAGTTCTCAAAATGTTCGGGGTATACGATTAATTACGATTAATATAGGACATTGGCATGGAGAAGATGCCATTCGCGGCACAGACTTTGCTAGGGATTAAAGATAAGGGCAACCGGAAATAGTAATGGGAAGTTGGTAGGTTTCGTGGATCTTTACATTTTGAGAGGGATATATGGAAATTAATAAAGCAAAGGAGCAGGCAGAGGATCTTGTAATACGGCTGCGAGAATTAATCAGCGCACTTTGCCGGGCTATGCCAACGGCTGAACGGGAAGCCCAGCGAGAACAACTTAAGGTTATCGGCGATTCTATTATGCATTTAGAAAATAAGGATGTTTCTGTTCCTGAGGACCTTCGAAAGCTGAAAGGCAAACTCGAAAGAGAGATACAAGAGGGAGAAAAGTACCAAATGCTTCTTTATTTTGTGAGGGAACAGCTTTCTCAGATACTGACTGAGATTGGAGACACAGTTCACAAAAGTCCCAAAAATAGCGTGGAACAAAAACAGGGTTGAGCAAATAGTTGTAAAATGGCATCAGCTTACTTGCGTTTGCGGTAAGTTCTAAAAAAGTTCGGGGTAAACGATTCATATAGACCATGGGTATGGAGAAGATACTATTGGCGGCTTGTTTTTAAGTTTGGCGCTGAATATGGACTGAGTAGGCACAAATCTTGCTTAATTGCTGCTGGCAGATGGAGAGAGGGGGGCTCGGTTGACCAACTAGTTAATAGTGTCGTAAAATCTTGGTATCATACTCTATTACTGGGTAACGCGTCCGTATTCAATTTTGTTTTCCATTTACCTTATTTTGTAATCCAAGTATTTGAACTGTAGGTGCCGAAACAGAGATGTCGGATCAAAAGCACATAAAATCATTGGTAACAGAGGCCGAAACATACCAAAAGCAAGGGCTTCTGGCACAATCAAAAGAAACCTACGTGAAAATTCTCAAGTTTGTGGAAAAGAACCACAAGCTTGGCAATAATGGGAAGTTGTTAGATGCTGTTACTAATAGAATACAGGCGGTTGATAAAGCACTAGCAGCAAATAACGCAGAAGCAACCGTGCCGGAACTATCTCGGGACGTACAGGACCTTATTCAAAGGCTGTTTGCCTTTTCCGATGACAAGAACAGGGCCGCGGTAGAAGGGGTCATAGCCTTGGCCAAGTTTGGCCAGTATGAGAGTGCCTTAGAGCAATTTCATGGGTTGCTGAAGAAGGGCGCCATGCCTCTTGTGGTAGCCAAGAACATTCTCAGGTGTCATCTAGCACTTTCTTCGCCGAATGAGGCAATTGATCAGTATGAACGGTGGTTGACCGATGATTCATTGTCAAAGAGCGAACTTGAAGACCTGCGAACATTCTTGAAAAGTATTTTGGAGCGCAGAGGCATTCAAACCAAATTGGAGGCTGCAGATGAGTCAGTCCGCGAAAAGGGCGGGAATACAGGCCAGGAAGGCGAGTTCTTGGATATATCTTCAGTTGGGGTAAGATTGCATTCGGGTTCCCGTAAGGCTGGTATGGTGGAATTTAATGTTACCTTTCAGTCAGGCAATGTCATTAGTGTTGTAGTCTCCTCCAAGCAAAAGGATTTGCTGGATACCTTGAAGACGGGAATTGTGCTGCCGGACATGCAGCTTTATTCGCCCATTGCCATATTTAAGGGTACAGGGGTCGTATCGGCAAAGACAAAGATAAAATCCGGCCCTCAGCAAGGGGACTACATGTTTGATATTAAGATTCAGGGTGTATAGCTTGAGGATGGTTAGGTTATATGGCGCTCTTTAATGCCAAAAACAAAGTGATTGAGTGTAAACTTGTCTATTATGGTCCTGGACGTTGCGGGAAGACCACCAATTTGGAGTATGTGTTCAAGGCCTTTAAAAAACAAACGACAGGTGAGATGGTTTCCGTTGATACTACAGGTGATCGCACACTCTTTTTTGACTTTCTTCCCATGGGCTTGGGGAAAATACGAGGGTGTGATATCAAAGTCCAACTCTACACGGTGCCTGGACAGGTGAAGTATAGTTCTACCAGAAAAATGGTACTCAAAGGAGTTGATGCCGTTGTATTTGTTGCAGATTCTCTTGAGGTTCGCAGGAAAGCGAACATGTTGTCTTTAAAGGATTTGCAGCAAAATCTGACGGAACAAAGTATGAGCATCTTTAAGACCCCTCTGGTCCTTCAATACAATAAGCGAGATCTAGCCGATAACGGCATGCCGATTGTACCTATTGACGTCCTGGAACGGGATCTGAACAGTAAGCTGAAGGTTCCTTCATTCCCGGCAAGTGCCTTGCGGGGAACGGGTGTGGGAGATTCGCTAAAAGAATGCCTGAGACTTACCTTGCAAAAACTGAACAAAGAATTGAAATGGGGCCAATAAGAGTATGCTATGTCAGATAAATCGGTGCTTGCGGGAGAACTGAGTTTTGTAGGCCTTGCAGATTGTTTTCAAATACTTGGTGGGAATAATAGTACCGGCACACTCCACTTTACTAATCCATATACTCCTACCCATGGCGTTATATATTTTGTTGATGGCAATCCGATAAATGCTAGTAACGGCTCATCGCATGGATTAGATGCTATTCATAGTCTTTTTGGATGGACCGAAGGGTCTTTCCAATTCCTCGAAGAAAATGTCAGCGTAGACCATGTTGTCAGCAATAGCCGGATGGAGATTGTCCTCGATGCAATGAGGATGCTCGATGATGGATTAATCAAAAAAGTGGGGTCTGCATTTGCCGAGCAAGTTCCCAACGAGGAAAGCCAGAAGGCAAGCCGTGCTAAGGATGGTGGGGTCTCTGTTATTAAGGGAGCTTTTGTGGACTACATGTATGTTGTTGATGAGGACGAGTTTCGTGATGGAACGAAACTCGTCACGGAGGGAGGGCATGGTAATTGGATTTGGGTGATACTAGAAGGAGTAGTGAAGGTAACCAGGGAAACATCAAATGGCGCCATGGAGATAGCCAGGCTTGGAGAGGGTTGCTTCATAGGAACGGTGATTTCCTTTTTGGAGCGAGAGTATGTCAGAAACGCAACAGTGACTGCTGTAGGTGATATTCAGGTAGGTGTGTTGGATACACAGCGTCTTTATCAGGAATACATATCTTTTTCGAATGGGCTTCGTGCGTTGATTCCTAGCCTAGATGGTCGGCTGAAAAAGATTACTGACAGGGTGGCAGAATTGTTTGAAGGAAAAAGTGATACTGTCAAACTACCTGATGACAAGAAATTGGTCTTGAAACAAGGCACTTCCAAGGAAGAGGCGTATTCCATAACGCGAGGCAAAGCCCATGTAGTTAGGCGAACCCGTAACGGTTACTTGCCCTTGATGAGTCTTGAGCAAGGAGATACCTTTGGCAACATTCCATTCATTAACATGGGGCATGAACCTCATCATGCCTCAATAATAGCCTCAGAGGATCTAAAAGTAAACAAGCTTGACGTAAAAACCCTCCAGCAAGACTACAAACAACTTTCAGGGATATTTAGGAATCTGATTGAAAGTGTCTGTACGTGTGTCTCTGTAACAACAAGGCTTGCATGTAAGCTGTAGTATGTTGTTGACAACCTACAATGTGTCCGTGTTATCTTACTTCTTAGTATATGTATCAACTCTTAGACTCCGATGGAGTATTTACGAGCAAGTGTCTGTCCGATTATGGGTGGAAACTGGCCCAGGAGGTGAGCCATGGTAAGCGAGGATAGTGTTGGTGTCGGGAGCGTTATTGACGGGTTCAAACTGGAAAAGGAAATAGGCAGGGGCGGGATGGGCGTTGTCTACAAGGCCCATGAACTTTCTCTTAACAGGAAAGTCGCCTTAAAAATCTTATCCCAGCGACTTTGTTCCGACAAGGAATTCATTGAACGATTTAGAAGAGAAGCTCAGGTAATCGCCGCATTGAATCATTCAAATATCGTCAGCATTCTCTCCTATGGAAAAGAACAAGGACTTCACTATTTTGCCATGGAATATATATCCGGCAAAGACCTCGGACAGATATTGAAAGAGAAGGGTTCAGTTGTATTGGATGAGGCACTTTCAATTACATCCCAGGTGGCCAGTGCCCTGGCTGAAGCAGGTTCCAGGGGAGTTGTGCACAGGGATTTGAAGCCTTCTAATATCATGCTCGATGACATGGGAAGAGCAAAAGTTACAGATTTTGGTGTAGCACATTTCCAGGATTCAGGTGCCAAGTTGACACAGACCGGATTGTTTTTGGGAACTCCTGAATATGCTTCACCGGAACAAGCCACAGGCCGTCCATTAGATGTAAGAAGTGATATTTATGCTTTGGGCGCCGTTTTGTATAGAATGTTATCGGGTAGACCTCCTATTACAGGCGAATCACCACTGGCTGTCGTAGCAAAGATTGCCACGGAAACGGTAACACCAATCGGACAAGTGAATACAGCCTTGCCAAGACCGGTGTGCGACCTCATAGACAAGATGATGGCCAAAGATATCAGTGAAAGATTTCAGACCCCCCATGAGGTATTAAATGCCGTAAATGAGTGTATCGATAGCCTGAAAAGGGATGTGCCTTTGGCAAAAGGTGGACCTTCAGATGCCGGTTCTGTCCCTCCCCCTGCCGGAGTTCACCGCATGTCTCGCGCCAAACTATGGGGTGGAATCGCAGGGATAGCCATGGCTGTTTTACTTATTGTGTGGCTCGTTGAGGGTGGTTTTCTCAAAAAGAAGTCAGATACAGACTACAGCGTTTCAGAGGAGTCTTCCCAAGAATTTGATACTGAAGGCCATGTTTCTGAAAAGGCAGAGCACCGGCTTTCTGCTTCCGTTTCTGCTGTTGGGAAGGTAAACGAGGAAGAGCCCAGCAAGAAGGCCTATGATACAGAGCCTATTATTGAAGAGAGGCATGTGATCAAGACTTTTTCCGCAAAAGAAGTACTACCATTGCCGAAGATCCCAACAGTGCTTATGGTGGTTTCTGGCGATCAAAGCATGGCACCACTTGTACGTACTCACTTAGAATCAGTCTTACGACAAAGTGGTCTGCGAGTCGCTTCAGTTTCTGAAGTACCTGTACTTAGAAGGAAGATGCAATTTGGCGAGACTCCAATTACATGGCATAGTGTTAAGCAGTTTGTACCGAAAGGAAAGGCACAAATCCTCCTGTTGGCTGAAGTCCAGAAAACAGGTTCGATGAATCTCACATACTATGGGCGAACTCAGGAGATGACGACAGCTACTTT
>RCNB010000534.1_pt1 | contig 25102 bp, 20 predicted proteins | sample 2041321 | NCBI WGS metagenome assembly RCNB01 (sample SAMN09708232, study PRJNA481090) | Marine sediment metagenome, whole genome shotgun sequencing project. | reverse complement strand
GACATCATACCTCAGGAGTTTCGAGGCCGTATAATTGGGACTAAAGCCTTCATGGAAATAATAGCAGCTTCCATAGGCTTGGTCACAGGGGGGTTCGTTTATGATTTTATCTCTCACTGGTTACCTTTACAGATAGTAATTACATCTTGTGGAGTTCTTTTCTTTGCGTTTCTGTACTATGTAAAAGAACCGGAGAAAGTTACTCCGGGAATTTAAGTTCCTCACCATAAATATGATAAAGGAACCATGTTAGGTTCTGCTCCAAAACTGCTTTAACTTCTCTTGGTTTGGTTATACCATGCCCCATCTCATTATAAACGAATAGTTCAACGGGGACTCCCATCTCTTGGAGACCTCGGTATAATTCAGTAGCGTCGGAGAAGGGTACACGATTGTCTCTGCCTCCGTGCTGTATTAATGTGGGTGTCTTGGCATCATGGATTTTTGTCATGGGAGAAGTCTTCAGGTAGATTTCTCGGTTTCTAAAGGGAGATGCTGATAGATAGTTAGTTGTGAAGTGGGGGATGTCAGTTGATATGTGGTATGTGTACCAATCTGAGATACCAGCACCTACAGATATTGCTTTAAATTTATCCGAGTGGGTAGTGGCCATTGCTGAGATGTATCCTCCCTGACTCCATCCCATACAAACAACCTTTGCTGGGTCGATAATACCTTTAGCATTAAGGTGATCAATAGCGCTCTCTACATCCCAGAGGTCTCCTACACCCAAGTTGTCTACATTTAACTCTTGGAAAGCCTGTCCACGCCCCACGGAGCCTCTGTAATTGGGCATTAATACAAGTATATTACGGTTCGCGAATTGGATCCCGGGGTATCGGCGTGATGCACTTTCCATGAGGTACTCTTTGGATGCTGCAGAAGGACCACCGTGAACTATGAAAGCAAGCGGGTATCTTCGATTAGGGTTAAAGTCACTCGGTTTTCTAAGTATGCCCTCAATCATAGTGTCATCTTTGCTCTTCCAGCGGATGGTCTCAATGGTTCCCATATCCCAACCTTCAATTTGGCATCCTAGACCAGACACCTTTCTCAATTTAACTTCAGATCTGGATATGGGTTCAGTGGATGCATAGATTTCAGGATAGGTTTCCGCGTTGGTCCCAGCGAAGGAGATGTAACCACTATGATTCACGTGGACAGTTCTCATAGGATATATGCCCCCAAAGTTGAGTACTGATAGTTCACCTGACTCAGAGACTAGAGATACGCTAGTTCTGGTGTTGTCAGAGTAGCCAATTATAACCCCCTGTTCAATCCATTTATAGACAGAGGCACTTCGATCCAGTTTACCTGTTATTTTCTTTAAGTTTTTTATTAGTTCTCCTTCTAATGGAGTGTTGAGACTGAGGATCCAGTAGTCTGCTTGTGTGAAGCTTCTGTTATCCCGTTCTTTGTGTCGGATTAGCAGCTTCTGTCCGCAGGGGCTAACAGAGGATATAGAGGTACCCTCTGGTAGGTTAAGCTTAGTTAGCTCTCCCAAGTAAGGATCATCCTTCTTGAGAAGATGATCTGATTCCGCTCTTTCTATATCCAGCTCTAGCTTGTAACTACTTGTTTCCAGTGAATAAACAAGTGGGTCTTTACTCTTGCAGTTGATGTATATAATATTCCCAGAGGGGTAAAAACTCAATATTTTGAGAGGCTTAGGGAATACACTGCTCAGCATAACCTCAGGGTTTAATGGTTTTTCATCCGGATCACCCTTAAGCTCCTTTAGATACTCCTTCCGGTGGGAGATACTAGTATAATATAAAGCACTGGAACTCTCTTCTTGCTCAAAATGGGTGAAATTTCCATATTTTTTCTCCCGTTTATTCTTTTTCTCAAGGTTGTTTGCGAGGTAAAGTATGCCATCTCTATATTGTTTGAAAGATTGGACTCCCTTTTCATTATCAGTGAGTTTGAAGCCATCACCGACTAATCCTTCATAGAGATATACCTGCGGAGCTTTAGAGTTTGAATCAGTTTTCAAAACCACTAAGGTGTCTTCACTCATCCACTGGAAATCGTTTACACTACCGGTTCTGGTTAATTGATGAGATTTCCCAGTTCCAGAGTTGTATACATAGCAATGGGTTTCATACTTATTGTCAGTCCAGTTTGTGCCAGTGATGGAGTATGCCACCTTACTCCCATCAGGAGAACACCTTGAGATTGAAGGGGTATTAAGGGATAAAATATCAATTACATTGGGTTTATAGCTGAGTCTTGAATCAGACATAGACTTAATGGTATTGTATCTGTTGAAAAAATTATCCCAGGAGTACAATTAATTACTGGATCCTAAAGATTTTATGAATGCAAAGTATAGAATCACATGGACCTGAATAGTCTTGACAAATCTAGACGCTATATTTCGTCCCAGATCGGTTGCGGTGATAGGGGCTTCCAATACACCGGGTAAAGTAGGGTATATTTTAACAAGAAATATGATAGAATCAGGTTACTCTGGAACAATTTGGCCAATAAACTTGCGATCTAATTTGATTCAAGGATTGAAAGCTTACAAGACTATTACAGAGATACCGGTTGATGTTGATCTAGCAGTCATAGCTATACCGTCTAGCCTTGTTCTTCAGGTGGCTGAAGAGTGTGGAGAAAAAGGAGTCAAAGCATTAATTGTTATCTCAGCGGGTTTCAAGGAGACAGGGCACGAAGGAGCCCTCCTTGAAGAACAGCTAATTGACATTGGTAGAAAATATAGTATGAGGATTCAGGGTCCCAACTGTCTTGGGTTAATCAACACGGAGACCAACCTCAACCTGAGTTTTGCTCCTGCAATGCCGAAATTGGGTAAGATAGGATTCATATCTCAGAGTGGAGCCCTGGGTACCGCAGTTCTTGACTGGGTAATACAGGAAGATATTGGATTTCACAGCTTCATCAGCCTTGGTAATAAGGGAGACCTTGACGAGGTTGATTTTATCGAGGCTATGGCTGAGGATGACGATATCAAAGTCATATTACTTTACCTTGAATCTATAGAGAAAGGACGCAGATTCCTAGAGGTTGCATCTAATGTTGTCCGCAGGAAACCCATAGTCGTACTCAAAGGGGGTACATCATCTGCGGGAGCAAAAGCTGCAGGAAGTCACACAGGAGCTCTTGTAGGTAGCTTTATGGCGTACAAGACAGCGTTCGACAAATCTGGTGTTATTCTAGCAGAGAGTGTTGAAGACTTATTCAATTATGCATTGGCTTTCGCCGAGCAGCCCTTACCGAAGGATGAGGGGATAGTCATTGTCACTAATGCAGGGGGTCCAGGTATTCTAGCTACTGACCTCAGCGAGAAACTGGGCATTAAACTAACAGCACTATCGATGGATCTCAGGGAAAGAATTGTAAACGGGTTGCCACCGGCAGCAGCAACAGGAAACCCTATAGATGTCCTCGGGGACGCAATGGCAGACAGATATGCCTTCGCTATAAGAGAGGTTTTGACGGATTATCAAATTCATGCAGTTTTGGTAATTCTAACCCCGCAGGCTATGACACAGAGTTTAGAAACCGCTAAAGCGATGGTTGAAATTCAGAAAGAGATAAAGTCAAAGCCAATTATTGGGGTTTTCATGGGAGGCGGTAGAGTACACAGTGCCATTGAACTTTTGAGGGATAATGGTATCCCCTGCTATGATTTCCCTGAGAAGGGAGTGAAAACCCTTGACGCCTTATACAGATATGCAAAATTCCTGAAGGAACCGCAGCATGAGCAAACCAAGTTTGATGATGTTAACAGTGAAACTGTTAGAAATATTATCAAGACAGCACGAAAGGAGGGACGGGTGGTTTTATTGGCTGATGAGACTGTTCAGATCGCTGAGGCTTATGGTATGAGGACTGCAGGGGATAGGATCGCCCGTTCAGATGAGGAAGCCGTGAAAATTGCTGGGGAACTAGGTTATCCTGTTGTAATGAAGATTGCATCCCCAGATATTCTGCATAAGACGGATGTTGGAGGTATTTCTTTAAATCTGAAAAAAGATGCGGAGGTCCGTCTTGCATATGACCATATACTCACTAACGTGGAACGGCTTATGCCTCAGGCATTGATAAGGGGAGTCTCAATATCAAAGATGGTTCCACCTGGCCGTGAAATGATCATTGGTATGAGTCAGGATGTTCAATTTGGACCCCTCGTTATGTTTGGGTTAGGTGGAATCTATGTTAACTTTTTGAAGGATGTCTCCTTCCGACTCACACCACTCTCAGACTATGAGGTAGAGCACATGATGGAGGAGACAAAAGCATACACACTCCTCAAGGGCATTAGAGGTGAGAAGCCCAGCGATATAAACTCCCTAAAGGAGACAATTCTCAGGGTAGGTCAGCTAGTCTGTGACTTCCCAGAGATACTAGAGATGGATATCAACCCGGTGCTGGTCTACGGTGCCGGTGAGGGCTGTATAGCCCTAGACGTGAAAATTACGTTATCTAAGATATGAGAGGAATATGTGATGGTAAACGCTATCTACGTAACCGGAACCGGTTTCAGCGGGAAAACAGCCCTATGTCTGGGACTCTACGGAATATTGAGTGAAAAAGGATACAAGGTAGGCTACTTCAAGCCAGCTGGACATGGTAGTCGGGTAGTTGAAGGAAAACTCCGTGATGAGGATTCGATCCTCATGAAAGAGATAATGAGTCTGGAGGAGAGCCTCGACGACATCTGCCCTCTAGTCATGAGTAAAAGGTATTTGAACCAGTTCAGGGATGGTGGAAAAGCTATAGGCAAGAGGATTAGAGAAGCTTACGAGACAGTTAAGCAGAATAAGGATATCTTGCTCATAGAGTCTGCTTCACGCCCCGAATACCTCATTGGGTACGGACTCGGACTCCCCCAACTCGCGAAGGAGTTCAACGCTAAGGTATTACTCTCAGTGAAAGGGGATGAGGATCTCATAGCAGAGAAAGCCATGCTTTACAGTGAATATGTGAAGTGGAAGGGTGGTGAAATGCTGGGAGTAGTCATAAACCTGGTGCCATTCCATGAGGTAGAACGAATGAAGGGTGTCATCACCCCCATTATGGAGGAGAGGGGACTTGAAGTCCTTGGTGTCATACCTGATAAACGGGAAATTACCCTACCCACAGTGAGAGAGATAGCTGAAGCCCTCGAAGCTGAGGTACTCACAGGACAGGAAAAGATGGACTCCCTTGTTGATGGTTACCTCATTGGAGCAATGACCCCAGAATCGGCATTAAGTTGGTTACGTCGCAGCGTGGGTAAATCCCTAATAACTGGTGGTGATAGGGCTGATCTCATTCTTACTGCTTTGGAGACGGGGGTTAGTGCTATCATCTTGACCGGGAATATCTATCCCTCGGTTCAGGTGTTGAGTTCAGCAGAGAAAAAGGGAGTACCAATACTCCTAGTACCCATGGACACCTACGTTGCAGTCACTAAACTAGATGTACTCAGCGGTAGAATCATGCCATCCCCGTCTTCGATTAACAAGATTGAGCTTACAATGAAGATCATCGGGGAGAATGTTGACATAGACAGAATACTGGCAAAATTTAAGGACTTGAACAGTTAGAACAGGGGACTATCTTGGACATAACTTCTGTTTAACTGTAGGGCTAACTCTGCTTTTGCCAGCTCCTTTCCTAAATAGGCGGCGTGATCCATCCGTTCAACAAGACCTTGTTCAATAATTGTGCTGTATATCACCCCGGCAGTTTTGCCTTTAATTACCACATCCGGTTTGTTGACTCCAGAATAGTGTATTGCACAGATCTGAAGATTTTCCCTGTCAACTCTGATTACAAACCAGCCTTTTTTATCTAGAACAAAAACACCATCATATGCTTGAATTACTCTCGCTTTCTCCTCAACTTCTGAGTAATAGGGTTTCTCAGTTATCCGTTTCTCTTTCAGCCTTAGTAAGTCGACACCTAAATCCTTGGGTGGTCTATCATATCTCTTAGCAAGATACATCATCTTTGACGCAGCAACTACTTCAGCCACACTCCCGCGGGCTTTAACACTGTACTCTGGTACGAAAAGTAGATCTGCATTTACCTCAGAGGCTAAAGCCCCCAGCAATCCATTCACTCCAGTTGAATCTGCATCTATCAGCTCTGTTACATTCCCCAAACCAAATAGCACAGGTGTCGCACTATCAATTATTCGGAATAACTGGTAGGCTCTCAGTGACTCTAATAAACCAGGTTTAATAGCGGGTTCTAGAACAGGGTCAGCTATTACATTTTTTATACCAAGCTCGGAGGCCAGCTCTAGGTTGTTCAAGAGTTTGTTTATACGCTCCTCTGCGCTACTGGGAAAATAGCCTTCACTAAGATTGGTGGGTAAAACAACTACAGTCACATCTTGTAGATAGGGAGCACAGGTTTCCATATTACCGGCGTCCACACTCAGAACCAGGTCAACTCCAGCATCAACCGCGGCTTTTATCTCGCTGGGATCCAGGGTGTCTATACTTACAGGGATATTAACAGAGGATTGAACGCTTGTAACTAGCTCATTCACTTTCTCTGGGTCTGGTTTACCTGCAATCATACCGATATCTATTATGTGTGCACCCATTGATTGGTAATATTTTGCCCGGTCTATAACTGCAGATAGATCAAGGGTTGGTGCGTTTACTATCTCTGCGATTACACGCATAGGGAAGTGGGCACCGTAACATAACAGTCTCTCTCCGCTACCAAGAAGGTGTCCGCTGCGCTCCTTGTAGATTTCCCGCCAGTTTTCCTCAATATTCTGTAATTCAGCATATGCCTTCTCTGTCCTCGAATTGTAAAGGAATTCTGATGCTGAATGAGTTTTTGATAACTTGATTTCACCAATCAATTCCAGAACTTGGGGGATCTCACTTGGATGGTCAGGACCCTTGAAGGTACTTATACCGGTAGCAACCTCGACAGATGAAACATCTCCCCTTATTGTTCCTGGAAGCAGGATAAGATCGTAATCACCAGGGGGATCTTTCATTAAATGACTTACGGCAGATTCGGGGGTTATGAATGCAGCTATGGAGATCGGTAGAACGATGACATCAATCTCGTCATACTTCGCAACAGCCCTACGAACTGTGGACTCAGACAGTCTTCCTGTAACCAATAGTATCCTCATTTTATCACCTCACATCTACCTGTGCTCCACTGTTATTCGGTGATGCTGTGAAGGCACGTCCCTTTCTACCCTCGCTATTTAACATCTCTTGCAGTGCAACCACTACTTCATCAGCTTTTTCCTTCTGTATCAACCCATAGAATGCTGGTCCCCATGAACTTTGGCCAATACCGTATGCTCCAGCTTTGAGAAGGAGTTCTACACCTTCTTCGATCAATGGGTGGTTGTATCTTCCTTTCTGTATTTTCTCCCAGTACCCTCCAAAAATGGAGTCAAGTCTTGTCATGGATGCACCGAATACCTCGATATTCTCTTCAATAATTGCTGGCATCATTTGCATTAAGACGATGTGGGTTGCTTCAGCAACTAAGGATGTGGGTGGAGATTCAACCTTCATAAATGCTTTATTTTCTTTGTCTCCACTCAGGGTTGTATCTACTTCAGGGAGTCCTATAATGAAACGCCATTCATCCGGAACTGGTGAGTGGAATAATAACGGAGGTATTCCCTTGATTTCATCTATTCTGTGTCCCCCATCAACAATGAATCCACCATGTTTGAAGGCATAGGTGCCTATACCAGAGCGTTGTGAACGCCCAAGTTTTATCGATATCTCCTCTTCAGTGCACCCCAAGTCATAGATCTTTGAGATTGCCATACCGATTGCTAGTGCAAGTTGGGTCCCTGAACCGAAGCCTGAATGCTCAGGGATGTCTTTATCGATTTTAATGTGAACACTTCCTTCACAGTGATAATTCTCTAATATCGTCTCCGCAAAATATACTGCTCTTGATGTTCGCGATCCTTCAACAAACAGTGAGTCTGAGGACTCAACGGTTAACTGAATATTAGGATTATCTATAGCAACTCCGAGGCTTCCAAATTTCCTTCCCAAGTCTCCACGAAGGTCCAGCATAGCAAAATGAAGCCTTGAAGAGGTTCTAACTGATACCTTCATTGATTCATACTCCATCCATCGACTAACCGCTCTAGTTCATCAATGACTCTGGACTTTGAAACCCGTTTTACAACATCTCTGCATTTTTGGAAACGTCTCTTAGCATCTTTCGCCTCATCCTTTTTATCATGATTGAGAAAAACCTTCACACGAGTAGCATGGATAACCGCGTCAATTGCAGCTGAGTCTCCACGATTGAATGCTCGGGGATTCACTGCTTTATATTCGATTCCTCCGACTTTGAAATGAAAAGCGGTCCGAGCCTCGTCTATCTTTATCTGGTTCGTCTTTTTAACCAAGATATATGCATCAGCTTGTTCCAATCTCAGTCCATTGAAACGGGGTCGATGTAACCCAATGAATTGTACATCTTTAAATGCAGTCTGCAGATAGAAATCGGGATCAGAGGTTATATTGATACAGGCATTTGGGGTCTCCAGTAGATTCCTGTGCGTTTGGCTTGTTTTAAAGGGTTTAATCTCAAGTGAAATACCATCCTTTCGTGTAATTCCCATTGGTGCAGGGTTGACTGAGCCATCTGCATTCAGAGTGGTCACTATGGTTTCTACAGTACTGCCAGCTCTGAAGCCTAGCTTCTCTAGGAGCCCCGATATACTTGTTGACGACATGGACAGAATATACCCCGGCGATAGTTGAACCAACGTTTATGATGCAAAAGGTTATCGGTCAAGGATATTAACGGGTAAAAGGTAGTCTCTGGGACTTCCAAGGATTACTCTGTAATGGTGGAATCCCTTACTGATTACTTTCTCAATTGAACCATAGACCTCAACAACGGAACCAATCTGAGCTTGTTCAGTAAACCTTCCCCGGAAGCTTACCAATTTGGTAATCTCAGGACCAAAAGCAGGTTCAATATATTCAATTAACCTGAATTGATAGGAGCAGGGTGTAAATAATGACTCGGCTTCTTCTATGACACCCCTAATTTTAACACCCCCTAATGGTCTTGATAGCTCATCGGATTCGATTGGTTTTATAAGTCTAATGAAGTAGTCGCGACCAGAAACCCGTCCATGAAGCTGCTTTTTTATCTCAATCTCCTTAAAATAATTGAGGTTTAGTCCTGTTTCCCTCCACCTTGATCCTAATACAGAGTTGATCGTCTTGGAGTTGTAGGGGGATATCCAATCTAATTCTGCTCTCATCCTATCCAATATTTTGTGAACCTCTTTTCCCTCAACCTCACCGTACACATTGAGATCAATATCTGATGAAGGGGTATCCAATCCAATCAGAGGAGAACCGGAAACCCCGAAATGCTTCAAGTCTACATTACTTCTATTTGAGATCTCATTCACAAACTGGATGCATGCCTCTTCGAGGGGCGTACTTTGACTTTTGATTATCCTCTGAAGATATTCTCGGGGTTTGTATAGTCTATAGATATTCCCAAGGGGAACAGATTGTAGGACAAGACCCATGGAATCTACGTTATTCAGGTATTTGGGATAATTATCTAACAGATAATCCGTGGTCTCACTTATGCGGTATACACGAGAGTAGTGTCTACCGTCTCTTACTCTGTTTCCTTTAGAATCTGGGATATACCTCAAATAGGCTATGACCAAACTTTTGGGGTGTTCTAACCCCTTTACTGCGAATAGTAACCCCTCATTCGTCTCTAGGTAGTCTCCCTCTATAGGTTTTTCAGCCCACTCCAGGTTGGTCATTGTTGATTCATTTGCGAAAGGTGAATATAAGCAGAGCACAGAATACTGGAAATGAGCAGTATGAAACGAGATGATGCATCTGTATTCGTTCAAAATTGTGCAATTTTAGCATCTCTATTGGAGGTCTCTGCATACCCAAAACCGGGGAATGTTCATAGAACCAGTAACTTCTCGAATACAAGTTTTGAACACTTCCTATCCGGGGGGGTAGCCATAGGGGAATCTATGAAGGCCCTAGCGATTCGTGGTTATCTGGCTGAAGAAGGGAGGCTAAACTGGTCTGAGATTAGCCTCGGAGAATACATACAGAAAGCCGTCAGGGATAGCCACGAATGGCAGAAGGGGGGAAACGTCAATCTTGGGATCGTTCTCCTGATAGCACCTATCTCTGCTGCTGCGGGAGCAACTCTCAGTAAAAAAGATAGTATTGAACTTAAGACCCTTCGCAGATACATGCAGCGAGTTTTAGAGGAGTCCACACCGGAAGATGTGATATCGGTTTACAAGACAATTGGGGAGTCAATGTCCAAAAAGAACCTTGGTAGCACCAAGGAACTGGATATACTTGATGAGGATTCTCAGAGCAGGATTAGGGAGGAAAGGATGAACCTTATAGAGGTCTTCAGGTTTGGCGCAGATAGGGACATGATCTGCAGTGAATACTCCTCAGGATACAAAACCATTTTTGAAGTTGGATACCCCTACCTGAAAAGAAAACTTGAGACAGAAACCACCAACATCGCTATAGTGGATACATTCTTGTACCTCCTATCGATGAACCCGGATTCATTGATCATTAGAAAGTCTGGGATTGTGAAAGCCCGGGAAGTCAGCTCTAAGGCAGGTCAGGTTCTAGAAACGGGGGGGTTAAGCACAATAGAGGGGAATAGACGGGTACATGATCTGGACAGGGTGCTTCAGCAGGAGAAGGGTGCTTTAAATCCAGGTACAACTGCAGACCTCATTGCTGCTACAATATTTCTAGCTCTCTTGACTGGTTGGCGTCCCTGAGGTCACATATTTCACGACCTCATCTAGGTCTCTTTCTATGAAGAATTTTCGTTTAAAGTGAGTTAACACATTCTCCACATCACGTGTTATCAGAGCCTCAGAGTTGGGGTGATCAATGGGTTCAGCTTGGGGCCAATCTATTAAGAGGGGTGTGCCATTCTTTTGTAACACAATATTAAAACTGCTTAGATCACCATGAATTAGACCGGCTTTGTAAGTTAGTCGGATGTTTTCAATGATTTCATCGAGTAAACCATCAGTATCCTCTATCTCATTAATATCAATGAGGTCTACACCCTCAATGAAATCCATAACAACTACATGTCGATTCTGAGCGTAAGGCTTCGGAACATTGACTCCTGCACTCTGAGCGATCTTTAAAAAATCATATTCCTTCTCAGCTGCAAGTCGTGACTGATAATACCATGTGAGATGCCTTCTATTTGCTACATAGCTACGTTTCTTACGGGTCTCACGGAAGCTTGTTCGACCTAAACGGTGGAATTTTAAAGCAACCTGTTCGTCTTCATCAGTAATGGCCTCGTAGATATCAGCTTCTTTTCCCACTCCTAAAGGTCTACCTAGTGAATTTATTATATTCATCTTAGCTAATGCATTCAATGCAAGACAGTCATATCCAGTATAATTTAGAATGTAACCTAGATATGGTTCCTGTTGTCTGTAAAGGAGATCTTTCCGGTCAAGGCCTCTGATAAAATGTTCAACTTTTCCCTTATTTAGCCCAGAATATTTGGCTATATCATTTAATGGGACAAAAGAGAATTTTTGCATACATAACTCAAGGGCGATCAGGATCCTCAATTCTTCTGGTTCTAGAGTAGTTATTAGGCTTGCTGCACGTTCAGCGGAGGACATCAGGAAGTAATACTTCCTGCAGTCTATAATGATTGTCTAAGATTTAGACCAGTTTAACCATCTTGATATAATCAAATCCACCTGCACTATGGAATTGAACGTCTATAGTGGTCCCTGATGATAAACTTGAACCAGTTTTATTTCTAGCAATGAATAGATGTAGCGGGACTGTCTCTCCGGAATTAATAGTGTGTCCAACAGTCATATCGGTAGTCCAGTTACCAGAGATTGCATTAGTATCGTAAGCATCGATGGGTATACTATTAACGAATATGTGAGACAGACTAGCGACTCCGGGACCTGTACTTTTAAGCTGGAATGTTATTGTCCAGAAACTGGCATTAGAAGTACAGAAAGCTGATAAAACCTCTACTTTCTCAAGGTTTGTATTCGCCTGAGTAATTCCACTCATATAATATGATATTGCCACAGCAACAGTGATGGATACAGTTAGTAATACAAGTGTGGCTATTACAGGACTCAGACCTGTACGTACTTTTAAGGGGTTAACCTTTTCAGTAGATGTCATGGAATTCCGAAAAGATATTTAGTGAAAGCTATTTATGTGGTTAAGGGACTTTATTCAGGTTTATTGACCAGTCTTTTAACCATATTTCCCTAGAATACGATATAATTCATCCTGTTGTACAGAATTAACTAATATTTTTTCACCTTGATCAATTAATATTCGCTCATTTAACACCATTTCACCAATAATGTTTGAAATCACACCAATTTTCTCCAGCTCATGCATGATTTTCTCTGAGTGGTTTTGGTCTGAAACTATGATTAAACCCCCAGAGCAGAGAAGTTTCAATGGATCAACACCTAAAGCATTTGAAATTTCTATGGTTTCAGGTGCAACAGGTATCTTATCTTTCCATATTTTGAATCCAATTCCGGAAGATTCAGCCATCTCCCATAACCCGTTAAGGAGACCCCCTTCTGTAGGCGTATGTATGGAGTGAACCCCCCCTATCTCATGCGCCTTAAGGGCTTCCTTAACTACGCTTATTTGATCAAACATCTTAACAGCTTTTTCCAAAATAACTGCGCTAACTTTCTCCTTTAAGATATCTTTTAAATCGGATGCTAGAATACTGGTTCCCTCTATTCCAGCTCCCTTCGTGAGTATAATGTGATCACCCACCAGTGCTCCACCCGTGGTTACACACTGCTCCTTCTTCACCTCACCCATCATACATCCTGAGACTATTGGACGATTCAACCCGGGAACAGATTCTGTATGCCCCCCTATCAGGGCAATGTCCAGTTTCCGGCAAGCACCATCTATCTCAATCATGATAGTCTCCAAAAGAGATTCATGAGACCCCTCAGGGAGTAATACTGTCACAACGAACCATTTTGGATGAGCTCCACAAGCAGCCACATCATTTGCGTTTATATGGACGGAAAGCCAGCCTATCCGAGAGTCTGAACCGGTTATCGGGTTTGCTTTCACTATGAGTGCTTTCTCTCCCATATCCAAGACTGCTGCATCCTTACCGATGCCAGGTCCTTGTATAACACGATCTGATTTCACACCAGTATATGGGAATACTAATCTCCGTAACACATCTGCGGATACTTTTCCTGTTGGGAGTCTGCGAAACAAGTAAATTCACATATAAGATTCATTGACTGGAATTTATCATTGATCAGAGCGTATTTCCATTTTTTTGGTGCAAGGCTTAAAACAAGATATAACCTAAAAGTAAGTGCCCATGTTTCTCAGCTCTGACAGTATAATAAAAGCTACATTTGAAGATAAGGAAGCATCTGAAATCTGTCTCAAATGTGGAGTATGTTGCATCTTAGATACCCATCACTGCCCTGTACAACATGACAGCAAATATCATCCTAAATATACATATGTCTACGATATTCTGGGCTCGAATTCACCGGTTGATAATGAAAACCTTTGGCAATGCGTCTCTTGCCATAAATGTGAGGAGTTATGTCCATACGAAGTTTCACCAGTCCACTTCATTGAACAAGTGAAAGCTAAGGCATTCAGGATGGGAAAAGCTGCTGAAGGCATAGTCAGTGAGATACAGAGCATAATTGGATCAGGGTATGCTTTCCCAGTTACAGATTATTCAGAGAGACAGAGAAAGGAACTAGGTTTACCAAAGATAAAAATTGAATTCAATGAACTTGGAATAATTGCTGAGAGGACTAAACTTCTTGAGATATTAGCCAAATATGTAGAGGGAAAGAAATGAGATACGCTTTCTTTAAGGGATGTTTCATTCAGGTTAGGCTCCCCCATCTGGAGAAGGTTTCAAGACTAACCCTCGATAGATTGGGGGTTGAACTGGTGGATATTGATGAATTTTCATGTTGTTCGGAGCCTCTCGGTCTTTACATTAATGATCCATTGACCTCAATGGCTGTCGTGGCAAGGAACATATCATATGCAGAGGAGAAGGGATTAGACATCATTTCTCTCTGTAATGGATGCTCCTATGTACTCAAGCAGGTGAATGAGAAACTAAAACAGGATGAAGTTCTAAGAGAGAAGGTAAATGAAATCCTTTCTGAGATAAATTGCCAGTATAAGGGAACTGTAGAAGTGAAACACTTCGCTGAGGTTCTAAAAAATGACATCGGAATCAATAAGATCTCACAGAAGGTTGAGAAATCTCTAAATGGTCTTAGGATCGCCGGGCATACAGGTTGTCATATACTGAGTCCTGAGAATATAATGGCTTTTGATGACCCAATAGATCCTGTCGTATTAGACAAACTCATTTTAGTTCTTGGTGCGGAGTTTGTGGAATATGATAAGAAGACCTTATGCTGTGGGTGGACGTTATCAACTTACGGATCAAGGGAATCCGCGAATAATCTTCTCAATGAGAAGCTTAACTCAATGAGGGAGTCAGACTGCATATCCGTGATATGTCCCCAGTGTTTCTACCAGTTCGATACAGGACAAGCAATAGCTACTCGAAGCTTAGGACTGGATTATCGTCTCCCAGTCTTCTACTATCTGCAACTCCTAGGGTTATCACTTGGTTTCAGTCTCGAAGAGATGTTATACAGTAAGCATCGTATCAAAGATCTCTCCTTGAAGAATAAACTGGAGGAGATACTTGCATGAAATCTGAGACTACCTGCCCATACTGCGGAGTTGGATGTAATCTAGTTCTTAATGTGAAAGACGAAAAGGTAGTAGCAGTTCTTCCATCGACTAAAGGTCCAGGTGAGGGACGATTATGCATTAAGGGGTGGTGTGCTCACGAATTTATCCATCACCCTGACAGATTAACGATGCCATTGATTAGAAAAAATGGCATCTTCAGAGAGGCATCCTGGGATGAAGCCCTTACACTTGTGTCCAAAAAACTAACAGCTTTAAAGAAAAAGTTCGGACCTGACTCCCTTGGATTCCTGACTTCAGCGAAAGCTACTAACGAAGACAATTACCTCATGCAGAAATTAGCTAGAGTAGTAATAGGAACCAATAATGTAGATCACTGTGCAAGACTCTGCCATTCTAGCACAATCTCGGGTTTAATCTACGCCTTTGGCAGTGGGGCAATGACCAACAGCATAGAGGACGTTAAGGAATCAGATGTCATATTGGTTATAGGGTCTAACACCACGGAGCAACACCCCTTAATTGCTCGAAGAATCATCAAAGCGGTTAAGGGCGGCGCTAAACTCATTGTAGCAGATCCGAGAAGAATTAAGTTGGCTGAGTATGCTGATGTCTATCTTCCTCTTGAACCAGGATCCGACGTTGCATTGTTGAACGCCATAATGTATGTCATCCTTGAAGAAGGATTGCATGACGAGGAATTCATCAACACACGTACTGAAAGTTTTCAGGAATTCAAGAAGAACATTGAGAAATATCCCCCGAGCGTTGCTGAGAAGATTACCGGAGTGAGCTCTCAAGACATTCGAAAGGCTGCTAGAATATACGGGAAATCAAAGAGAGGCTCCCTATTTTTTTGCATGGGTATCACCCAACACACCACTGGAGTAAATAATGTGGTCTCTTGTGCAAACCTAGCACTATTAACTGGGAATCTAGGCAGGGAGGGGACTGGTGTGAACCCTCTCAGAGGGCAGAATAATGTCCAGGGAGCATGCGATGTCGGAGCCTTACCTGATTATCTACCAGGTTATAGTATAGTCTCTGACTCTGAGAATAGACAACGTATAGGTGAAAAATGGGGATCAAATCTTTCATCGGTCCGAGGTTTAACAGTGATGGAGATGATGGCTGCTTGCGGAGAAGAGATACATGCCCTCTATATCATGGGGGAAAATCCGGTTATGTCTGATCCCGACTCAAACCATATCACACGTCAGATCGAGAAACTGGATTTCCTTGTAGTCCAAGAATTGTTTATGAGCGAGACAGCACGGTTTGCTGATGTGGTTCTCCCCGCAGCTAGCTTTGCTGAGAAGGATGGTACATATACTGCAACTGACCGTAGGGTTCAGAGGGTAAGGAAAGCCATTGCACCAGTAGGAGAGTCGAAGCCGGACTGGAAGATATTCACAGAACTTTCAAACTTTCTTGGTTACCCAATGAAATATGATTCACCATCGGAGATAATGGATGAAATAGCCTCGATATCAGCAATATACGGAGGAATAAGCTACGACAGGCTTGAATCCGTGGACCTCAGATGGCCCTGCCCTGATTCAATCCATCCAGGAACCAGAATACTTCACAAGGACAGATTTAGTCGAGGGTTGGGTAAGTTTCACCCTGTTGAGCATCGTCCACCAGCGGAGACTCCGGATGAGGATTACCCCTATATTCTCACCACGGGTAGGATGCTTCAGCACTGGCATACGGGAACCATGACACGAAGAAGTAGTACACTTACAGGTCAGGTGAATGAGGCCATCGTTGAGATTAATCCGCGAGACGCTGATGTGCTCAGGATAAATAATGGAGATACTGTCAAGGTTTCCAGCCGTAGAGGTGAGATCATGTTGAAGGCTGGTGTGACTGACAGGATCAAGGAGGGAGTTGTTTTCATTCCCTTTCACTTTGTGGAGGCTGCAGCGAATAAACTCACAAATCCTGCTCTTGATCCTGTAGCATTGATACCGGAACTGAAGGTCTGCGCTGTAAGGATTGAGAGTGCATAACTTTGCACTTTCACTCATCTCTCCCCTTTTTGTATGTTCTGACGGTCGTAAAGCATAAATCATTGACCTGTTAAACCAGTCGCGGGTTATCTACCATGAGCCATAGAGGGGTCTTCATAGATGAGGTTGTGCTGGATTTCCAGTATGTGCCTAGGGAGCTTCTTCACCGAGATGAGGAAATCAGGTTCCTTACCGAGCTATTCAAGTTCATCTTGGACACTCCATATGAGATGAGCCAAAGGGTTGTCATCTTGGGTGACGTAGGCTCAGGGAAAACGGTTATGGCGCAGCGCTTCGGCCTCAATCTCATGGAGGAAGCAAAAAAGAGAAGGGTTAAGGCAAAATATATTCATGTCAACTGCAGGGAGGTCCGCGGAAGCCTCTTCATGGTGATCCAACGGGCCCTCAGGGTCTTCCGCCCCACCTTCCCGGACAGGGGCTACTCCTCTAACGAGCTTCTTGACACTATGATGCGCGTCCTCGATGAGGATGAGCAGCAACTGGTTTTATGCCTTGATGAGGTGGACGCCCTCATAGAGAAGGAGGGAGGAGATGCCATCTACAACCTCACTAGGGTGCAGGAGGAGCGCATCGAGGGAGCCAGGCGCCTCAGCATTATATGCATCTCCAAGAACCCGGAGGTCTTCAAGGATCTGGATAGGAGCACCCTGAGCACACTGCAGCGAAACGTCATCCGAATGAGCCAGTATACGAACAGGCAGCTATCGGATATCCTCACCAGCCGAAGTGAACTGGCGTTCAAGCCGGGAGCTGTATCTCCGGAGATCATTGACTTCGTCGGGGAGCTGGCCTCTCGTGAACATGGGGACGCTCGGTACGCCATAGACCTACTTTGGAGGTCGGGAAAATACTCTGATACAGCATATGCGAAGGAGGTCCTCCCAGAACACGTTCGCAAGGCAGCTGCAACGCTATTCCCGGTTTTAAAGCCGGAGGAGATTCGGAGGCTGAACCGCCACGAGCAGCTAGTACTTCTGGGTATTGCACGCCACTTCAGGCACAGCAACGAGCCCCACGCCACAACGGGGGAGGTTGAGCTCAGCTATCAGGTGGTCTGCGAAGAATACGAGGAGAAGCCGCGTGGTCACACCCAATTCTGGAAGTATCTAAACACCCTGAGCAGCCTGGACGCGGTGACCACCAAACTCTACGCCTCGAAGAAGGGACGCACCCAACTGGTAAGCCTAGATAAGATACCCTCGGAGGAGCTAGAAAGGGAGGTGACACGGATCCTTGAATAGAGCTGAAGTGAACGCGGAAGAGCTTATGGGCTCCAAGGGCAGGATCCGGGTGCTACAAGTACTCACTGAGAGCAGGGAGCTCAACATCAGTGAGGTGGGACGCAGGGCAGGCATGAACTATACCAGCGTTGAACGCCACCTGATAGCATTGACGAAGATGGGACTCCTCAACGAGAAACGGTACGGTAAAATACGCATCTTTGAGATCACCTTTGACAGTCTAACAGTGAGTTTCGAAAGACAGAAAGGAATTCGCATAGAAATACGGTAGACGCGAGCGCGTAAAACAAAAGGAATATGTTACTTGAAAAGTGAAATTTACTGTTATCATATGTGCGCGTAGCATGGAATTTCTTTTTAGGGTTTATACAAAAAAAATAATGTTAAACAGGCAAATATCATTTAGTTAATGAAAGATTGTGAAGATTTATAGGAGATATTTGGGCTCTCCTTTGATGGACTCGATCAAGTCCAGTGCCGTTTGGACATCTTCGTCGGTTCCATCTAGTAGTAGTCTTACAGCTCCTTCTGCCCCTGCTACTCCTCCTGCTGAATATAGGTAGGCGTCTACTCCTGTGAGTACCCCTAAGGCTTCAATCTCTGTGATGATTGTCCCAGATATTGGCCAGAGACTTGGTCCCTCGCTGTCTAACTGACTTGCTATCCAGCTGAGTTCATACATGTCATCTACGACGAGTTTCTCTAATCCTATGGGGATTATAAGTTCAATCTTCTTGCCAATAATGCTACCCAGTACAGCCCCAACAGTCCCACCAGTAGAGCTACCGATTAGTACCCCTGCCATGTTGTTGATGTAGTCTAGGGCGTTGGCTCCCTTTATGTAGATGTCACCCTTCTTCATATGTTCAACTGCGTTGTAGCGGTTGAGGTTCTCGTCTACTTCTCCATTCTTGAAGATTATATCTGGAATTCGCTCATCCATGGGTTCATTCTTCTTCTCTGGTTCTTTGGGAGTGGTCATACCGCTTCTATACCTGCGGAGGTCAAAATTCTTACCCCACATTTCCTGGAGGACATATGCATTTGTGGTTCCAGTAGCTACTACAACCATTCCAGCCTCCATGGCGCTCTGGACCTGAGGAAGGGCTGCGACACCCTTAGCAATAAGTCGCTTTGACTCTGCGACTGTGAGAACAACCTGTCTCTTCATAGTTATCAGCTAAGTAACGGAGGTATGAGTTATAAAAATTAGAGCCTCAAGGCAGTACTTTACCGGGATTCATGATACCATTCGGATCGAACACCCGTTTAATACCATTCATAATATCCATCTGTGGTCTACTAACCTTCAAGGATAAGAAGTGTTTCTTAGTATACCCCAACCCATGCTCCCCTGAGATGGTACCTCCTAGGCTGATGCTGAGTTCTATCAGGTCCTTCATGGAGTTCTCAATTGTCTCAAGCCACTCATCATCGGTCTGTTTATGTCTCAATACGTTTACGTGGATATTCCCATCACCAGCATGCCCCAATGGTACAATGGTAATGCCATATTTCTCTTCCATTAGCATAGCCTTCTCTATGAATTCAGGAATCCTACTCCTTGGAATGCAAATATCAGCTTCATCAACATCGTAGAATGCATCAAGAGCATCAGCAACAGACTTTCTTGCCTCCCAGAGATCAAATTGCTTCTGCTCAGTATCCGCGATAAACACATCTACCGCACCCAGATCTAGACATGCCTCACCAGCAGTCATCAAAGCTTGCTCCAGCTCCTCACGAGTGTTACCTTCGACGCCAACCATCAAGTAGGCCGCATAGTTGTTATCTGGGAGACTACGTTCAAGGTATCGTTCTATGGTCTGAACTCCCAGCTGGGTCAAGAATTCAAGGGCATAGGGCATGACTTTTCTTCTAATGATTTCTGAGACTGCTTGAGCTGCTTCATCAATTGAGTTGAATGGGGCGTAAATCAAAGCCGTATAATGTGGTTTTGGTATAAGCCTTAGGGTTGCTTCCGTGACAACCCCTAATGTTCCCTCACTGCCAATAATAAGGTCTAGGAGACTATAACCTGTTGAGTCCTTAACGTTTTTACCACCCATGACGAGTATATCCCCTGTAGGAGTCACTAGGGTGAGACCGTTGACAAAATCTCTGGTAACACCATACTTCATTGCCCTCATCCCCCCAGCGTTTGTGTTAATATTCCCACCTAAGGTTCCTGTGCCCTCACCAGGGTCCGGAGGGTAAAGGAGTCCCAGTTTTTCTGTCTCCTCATGCAATGTCATGATAAGAACTCCGGACTCAACGACCACCATCAGGTTATCCTCGTCTATCTCCTTGATTTTATTCATCCGTTCCATGCTAAGAGCTATACCACCTGAAATGGGATGAGAACCTCCACTGAGACCGGTCCTGCTACCCTGTGGCGTCACGGGAATCCTGCATTCATTTGCCAATTTCATTATCTTGGAAACCTGATCTGTTGATTCTGGTCTGATGACAACTTCTGGTTTGTGAGGATGCAGTGGACTCTCATCTACGGAGTGTTTCTCAAGAACCTCAGTATCCAATGAAATATTCTCAACGCCTACAATGCAGCCTAATTTCTCAAGAAGTTCAGGGGTTACTGTATTAAAGATCAAAGCTTTCAACTCTACTTAGATTTTCAGAGATAAATGGCTGTTGTGTGAAAAATTTAATGTCCTCAATATACACGCGCGTGTATTTTGATAATATGATAAGAAAAGAGAGGAATAGATTTTCCCTATTGTTTTAGTTCGAAGCATATTTTATTGCTTCAAATATCTGTGTGTATCCGGTACATCTACAGAGATTGCCTTCAAGGCCTTTTTTAACCTCATCAAGTGTGGGTTTGGGTTTCTTCTTAAGCAAGGAATATGAAGAGATTAGCATTCCAGGTGTGCAGAATCCGCATTGGATAGCACCCATCTTCAGGAAGCCATCCCGTAGCTTCTCCATAATCGGTTCATTTAATAGTCCATCAATTGTGGTTACCTTTCGTCCCTCAACGGTCGGGGCTAGTATTATACAAGAAGTTACAGGATTTCCATCCAAGAGTATTGTACACGCACCACATTCTCCACTTTCACATCCTTTTTTGACACTCGTAATCTTGAAGTGTTCTCTGAGTAGATCTAGGAGTGTTGTATTATGTTTTGTCTCGCATTCAACATGTTTACTGTTTAGCTTGAAAGTTACTTTCATTCTAGTTCCTCCTTGCTTTTTCGTATGCCTCCATAAGTGCTCTCTTCATGAGGATACAGGACATTTCTCTCCGATACTCCTCTGAAGCTCTTGAATGTTTTCTCTGGGAGGGCTCCACAAAGAGATAGCATGCACGTGACACTTCCTCTATAAGGTCTCGAGATATTTTCTTCCCCAGTAATTGTTTCTCAACATCAGGAATTCTAACTGGAGTGGGTGCACATGCACCTATAGCGACACGTACATTCTGACATATATCCTCATTGAGCTCCATATATGCCGCAGAGTTTACCAATGATATTGTGGCCCCCTGTCTACGCCCTAGTTTCTGGAATGCTCCTCCAGATCCCTTAGGGGGGATTGAAAAGTAAACCTCCGTTAATAGTTCACCAGTTTTTAAGCAGTTTCTCTTTGGTCCTGTGAAAAAGTCAGATAACGGAACTTCACGTTTTCTCTCTGTTGAAGTCATAACTACAGTAGCCCCTAATACTAGAAGGGGTGTAGCAGCATCTGCGCCAGGGGATGCTGTGCATATGTTTCCACCAATAGTTCCCTGATTACGAGTTTGACCACTACCTATCTTATAGACTCCATCACCTAAGACTGAGGCTTTGTTTTTAATTACATCTGATTCAACAATATGGGTGTGCTTTGTTGTTGCTCCTATTCGGATGTATTGTCCCTCCTCTTTTATGTAGGATAACTCTCCAAGATGGTCGATGGCGACAAGATGCTCTACCTTACGGTTTCCATTTCTCAAGTCGATGATTAGATCGGTTCCACCTGCAATTGGTACAGCCTCATATTCTTTCATTATTTTCAATGCTTCATTCAGTGTTTTGGGTCTATAAAGAGTAAATTCTGGTACGGTATTCATTGGTCTAGTCTCCTTAGTGCTTTGAAAAGACTCTCCGATGTTATGGGAAGTTCATTTGCACTGACTCCGGTAGCATGATAGATTGCGTTCGCGATAGCAGGTACTATGGAGATGATGGCAGGTTCACCGACACCTTTAGCGCCGAAAGCTGAATGCTTGTATGGTTTCTCAACTAGTATGGATTCAGCTACTTCGGGTGTATCCATAGAGCTGGGTATCACATAGTCTGTTAGGTTTGAGTTGATGACGTGCCCTTTATCAATACGAATAGCCTCCATGAGGGCGATGCCAATACCATGGGATATTGCACCATGTATCTGTCCATCAATGAGAAGGGGATCTATTGCTTTTCCTACATCCATTGCTGGCCATATTTTGATAATCTTGACTTCACCTGTCTCCACATCTACCTCTACTTCACATGCTGTTGCAGCATAGGTATAAGCGGGGTAACTCACCCCGAGGCCGGTTTCAACGTCGAAATACCGTTTTGGAGGTACAAAGAAGCCGTATGCCGCGGGATTTGACCCGGTAATATACATTTCATGGGCAAGATCTTTGAAGTCAATATTTAATGATGAATCGTCTTTCTTACTGGCAACTCCGTTCCTGAGGTCTACTTCAAATTCATCACATTCAAGCATATTAGCAGCGGTCTTCACCATGTTTGCCCTGAGCTTTATCGCTGCGTCTGCTGCTGCTGTTCCTCCTAGTGTTAGTCCACGGCTTCCATGGGTGGGCCTTGCATTGGGCATTGTGTCGGTATCCGGTAACTCGATACGGATTTTTTCAATGGGGACTCCAAGTATCTCAGCAACTATCTTTGCGTGACCCATGGGGGTACCCTGACCGAGTTCACAGATAGTTGTCCTGTAAGTGACTGTGCCATCCTCGTTAAAGATTACTGAAGCAGATGACCAGTCAGGTGCTCCGCGGCTTGTGCTTATACCATGATGGGCAGTTCCAATTCCAACGCCTCTTACCTTGGACCCATTTCGTTTTGGTTCCCTGTTGTTAACCCAGTTTGATGATTGTTTAACTCCCTCTAGACACTCTACCATTCCAACTGAATGATCAAGCAACTGATTTGAGGTTGTTCTTTTTCCTACTGTGAGTGCATTCTTGATTCTCATATCTAGTGGATCTACGCCGATCTCATTTGCTAGTTTGTCCATCTGGGAGTCAACCGCGAAGTGAACTGCTAGATCGCCAAAACCTCGATAGCTCCCACCAAAGACTTTGTTGGTATAAACAGCTCGTCCGTCAACATGGATATTAGGTATCTCATAAGGTCCTGCTGCATGGACAGTCTGCCTCCACAGCCAATATGGTGCTCTATTTGCGTAGGCTCCACAGTCTAATGTGATATTAACCTCAGCTGCAGTGAGTATTCCGTTTGAGTCTACTCCTGTTTTGTAGTGGAGTCTAGCGGGGAATCGTTTGGGGGTATGTGCGGTTACTTCTTCACGTGTAAATATTAGAGAGGTGGGTCTACCAAGTTTCACAGCGGCTAATGCAGCTTTGGCGCATACGTATGGACCTGTATCATCTTTTCCTCCAAATGCGCCGCCTGTTAATGCTTGAATTACTCTTACTTGGTTAAGGTTCCATCCTAGGACTCTTGCTACAGACTCCCTTACAAGAAAGGGACTCTGCATTGCACCGATGACTGTGATCTTATTTTTTCCTTCTGGGATAACATAACCAACATCTGGTTCAATATATGCATGGTCTTGGTATGGTGTCTCATAGGTCTCCTCTACTATTGCTTTAGCTTTGGAGAAGCCCTCTTTGACATCTCCCTTTCTTATCCTGGTTGTTAGGGCGATGTTTCCGTCTTTATGTATTTTAAATGCTCCATCGACTAGAGAGTCATCTACTGTAAAATTATTGGGTAAAGATTCGTAGTCGACTACAACGGAGTCCCTACCAGCTTCTGCAGCTTCTTCCGTTTCAGCACATACAATAGCGATGGGTGCTCCAGCAAAGTGAACTTTTTTGTCGCAGAGGAATGGTTGATCGGGTAAGGCATAGCCAATCTGGTTCTCACCGGGCACATCTGCTCCGGTAATAACGTCAAGAACTCCGGGTATCTTTTTCGCTACCTCGATATCTAGGTTTTTAATTAATGCATGAGGTTCTGTGCTACGAACAATTTTCAGTACAACAGTATTATCCTGAATGTAATCTGCTGTATACCTAGCAAGTCCAAGAGCTTTATCTAAGGCGTCAGCTCTAACTACGCTTTTACCTACGATAAGGTATTCTTTCCGTCCAAGTATGTCTTCCAATATTTTATGATATTCCATAAGGTTACCTACTTGATACTAGACAATAAAATGAAAAGGTATTTTAATACTCCATTTCTCAAGCCTAAATCTGAATAATTCGCAAAAGGGAAAAATGTAGGTTTTAGCGACACACACATGGATATAGGTTATCGATATAGACGAATAATCTGGGTTAAGATTGTCGAGAAGAATCAGGGGTAGGAAGGGATTAGCACAGGTTATTACTACATTGATGCTTCTGGTGGTAAGCGTTCTATTGTCAGGGGTAGCTATCTACTACTCTGTTAACATGGTTCAGGTTAGGATGCAGACAGAAGAAGTTCGTCTTGTCAAGGAAAAAGTTTGGGTAAACAGTACGGGGGCGGTTGCGGCATTCAAAGTCCAGAATCTCGGGGGGAGGGATATTCTCATTGATAAGATACAGGTAAGAGGGGTAGAGGAGCCGTGGATGGATATTTGGTATTATAGGGTCCCTCAAGGTACAGCGGTAAACGGGGATTTGAATGTCACAAGTTATACGACCCTAACGGGCTCACCAACTATCGATAGCAGAACGTATACGATGGCATCAAATGATATTCCTCTAGCATCAGGATACGATTTACTGATTTACATTAAAGGTCCGGATAACGTTCAGCTAGATGACATTGGTACCACAATCAGCATTAGCCTGCATACAGCAAACACACAATACATT
>RCNB010000533.1_pt1 | contig 25137 bp, 17 predicted proteins | sample 2041321 | NCBI WGS metagenome assembly RCNB01 (sample SAMN09708232, study PRJNA481090) | Marine sediment metagenome, whole genome shotgun sequencing project. | reverse complement strand
TGGCAGATGGGATCCCAGATCTTCGATGGTGCTGTGGGCCAGGCTCAAATTCTTATAGCCATAGGCATACATATAACCTCTCATCAGAGTGGGAACATCCACATTGGACGGGCACTGCTCCTCGCATGTGCCGCACTGCTGGCAATAAAGCCCAGCATAGGCCTTTCCCTCACCCAGCTTCAGGTCTGCCCTTTCCTCCGGCGTCAACGTCAGGTCTTCCATCACAGTAAGGTCCAGCTCCATCTGGTCGAACGCAGTATATCCTGGAATGGATGTATTCACGTTCTCATTTTGCAGCGCCCACTTGAGGGCAGCCTTCATGTTGATCGGTTCCTGGCGTTCCTTATCCCAATACACACCGGCCTGTGTCTTCATGGCCACGATTCCTATCCCTGCTTTAGCTGCACGTCCCATGGCCTCTCCGATTTCTTTCTTGTTTTTTTGCCGGAAGTTGTAGGCTGTCAGAACAACATCGTAAAAACCACTCTCCACAGCGGCATCCAGCATTTCGTGCTCGTTGCGGTGGGTTGTGAATCCTTTAAATCGGATCTTGCCCTCTTTTTTCATCTTTTCCAGGAATTTCATGGCCGGCTCGAAGAAAACCGTCTCTCTCACCCAAAAACTGTGGATGTACAGGATGTCGACATAATCCACACCCAACCGTTTGAGGCTGATGTTGAATTCATCCTCGAAAGATTGAACGTTTTTGTCCGGCGGATAAAGCCCGGTTTTCCGGTCCTTTTGGTAGGCGACCTTAGTGGCGAGCACATAAGAGTCCCGTTTCCGTTCCTTGATCACGTCTCCGACCATTTCTTCATTTTTGCCTTTCTGGTAACCATGGGCTGTATCCAACAGGATGATTCCTGAGTCCAGTGCGGCCGCCACGAGGTTGGGGTTTTCGGCATTCATCACACCCATGCTGACGATAGGAAGTTTTATTCCGGTTTTGCCCAAGGTGCGGTATATGAAGTTTTCTTTTTCCACCGAAGGCAGATTTGTGCTCTTGGTACCTGCTTTGAGAAAAGCGTTTCCTGCAGCCGTTCCAGCCAGGCCCATTATCCCGCTCTTGATAAAGCGGCGACGGTTAAATTTCTTGTTTTCCATGTTTTCTCCTTTCTTATATATCCGGCTACTCATTTGACGAATTCTAGCAATTTCATATATTATTTCTTTAGTCTTCCAAGATGTCAATGGTTGAACAGGTCAATCGACAAAATATATGGGTGACATTCATGCGACATCTCGTTTTGACAATATTGGTGGTTTTCATTTTCCTGTTCGTTTCTTGTTCAAAAAAATCACCTGTGGCTTTGGAAACAAGCCCTCCCTCAACTCTATCTACTGTTTCCAAAACAGGTTTTGTCATTCAAGTCGGGGCTTTCCGAAACTTGGATAACGCAGTCCGCTTGACGCTTTCGTTAAATGCCAAAAACCTGGATGCCTATTATTTCAAACATGAATCCGGCCTGTACAAAGTTAGGTTCGGAAACTACCTTTCCCGACATCCCGCCGAGGAAAATGCCGAACGCATCAAACAAGCTGGTTTCATCCAGGAATATTTTGTCGTTAGCCCGGAAACATACGCTGTCAGCCAATCCCAACAATCCGGCCTTGAATCTGTCCGAAATGAGATCGTCACCCGTGCGCACAGTTTTTTAGGTCTACCTTACCGGTGGGGAGGCTATACACCGGATAAGGGCTTCGACTGCAGCGGCCTGACCATGGCTGTCTACGACCTTGTCGGATTGCATTTGCCCCGGACATCCCTGGCCCAGTTCAGATCCGGCACTCCCGTTTCAAAGAAAAACCTCGATATAGGTGACCTGGTTTTTTTTCTCGGCCAAAACAGGAATAGGATCTCTCATGTGGGGATTTACACCGGAGACGGGAATTTCATCCATGCTCCCGGAAAAAACAAAATCATCCGGATTGAATCTCTCTCCAATCGATATTTCCAAAATCGCTTTGCTGGAGCCCGGACATATCTATCCGCGGACAGCCAAGATTAACATTCCTTTACCGATCCCCAAAACGCAGCGGAAACTCTTGTATATTCTTTGCTATCGGACTCGGGCGAGAAGCTGGCCGATTTTTTGGGCGATAGGGCTGGCGCCATTGTCGTAGTTTGACATCACGGCGATGATATAACCTTTGTCGAGATAGATATCTAAATTCGAGTTTATCCCGTCAAATCCTCCGCCGTGGCCGACGACCTTGCCGTTGAGGCCCTCCTCGACCGAAAATCCGTAGCCGTAATATCCTCCTGCATAGTCTTTCCACATCTTATCCAAGGATTCTTGTGATACGAGCTTCCCTGTCTGAATGGCCCGTGCGAATCGGTGGAGGTCTTTGACTGTGGAGAATCCGCCTCCGGCCGGCCCCCCTTTGATGACATGTTTGTAGAGATTGTTCTGCCAGCCGTACAGGCTGTTTCGATCCCGGCTGTACCCGATGGCAAGGTTTTCGACCGGATAATCCATTTCGTAGCTATCCGAATCCTTCATGCCGGATGGTTCGTAGATGTTTTTCCTGATGTAATCGAAATAGCTCCCCCCGGTCACGCTCTCGATCACGACTCCGAGCAACAGCATTCCAGTGTTGCTGTATTGAAAGCGTTTCCCCGGTTCGAAGGCCGGCTTTTCTCCGTTTACAAGAGGCTTGAAATCATCGACAAGCCGGAAGAGTTCCCGCGATCCCTTTATGTAAGTTTCATTGAAGTAACTTCCCAATCCAGAGGTGTGGGTGAGAAGGTGATGTATGGTAATTTTGGAGGTTACCTCTTCGGGAAGCCATGATTTGTCTACATATTTGCTGATCGGGTCGTCCAGGGAAAGACGACCTTTTTCGACAAGCTGCAAAATGGAAGTGGCTGTGAACATCTTGTTCATCGATCCCAGGTTGAATTTGGTGTCGATATTGTTCTGCACATGGAAGCGTTTGCTGGCTTCGCCACCCACAGATGTCATAAGGATTTTATCTCCTTTGGCGATGAGGAGTGTCCCTGAGAAAACATTCTTTTTGATCAGTTCCTCCATCATGTCTTTGATGTTTTGGAGGAATTGTTCTTCGTTTAGAGTAGGTTCTTTGACATTGGAGGGAGTTCTGGCGATCGCAAAATTCAGACCAGAGATAAGGGAATCGTTCTTTTCATCGAGACTCAAAACAAAGGCACGCCAACTGCCGAAGTTCCGGTCCTTGAGGATAACGACGGTCTCTCCTTTTCGTTCAGGTACATAGGCGCGTATGCTGTGGAAATCCACGCCGCCTGTTTCCTGGAAGAGGTTGAGAAAAACATCTATATGCTGATCCATTGGTGCAAAATTCTGGAATCTTTTCGTGCAGTGTTTTTCCATAAATTCACGGATATGATCGGGATCATTGGCGTTTACGGTGGTGATGACAGCCTTGATCTGTTCTCCTTTTATTCCTGCTGGCATGACTGATTCATCATGGAAGCTGATTTCGCCTGGCTGTTGAGTCACAGCCACTTGGAAAGTGAGAAGCAAGAGCAAAAGAACATAGGTAAATTTACGCATTTTCATGAGGATCTCCTTAAATTTAGTATCATCATTTCTACTACGACTTATATACGTAATTAGTTACATTTTCTTGAGTTTTACTTTGCCCCCTGAATTTCTCAAAAAAATCATGTTTATGAATAATTCAAGTTAAATTATTGGCCTTTTTTCCCTCTGAACATAAGGTTAATTAAATAAAAGATGACAGGGGCTACCAGCAGGAATATCGTTACCAGCATGGTATTTCCTCTACCGATTCTGTCGATGAACTTGTAAAGCTCGTCGAACCACAATGTCCAGGAAATAATGCCCACCCACATGGAAGGGAGGACGACGAAAAGCGTATCTCTGTCGCTGTATCCTTCGAGTTTAGCGATGAAAGACCCGATAGCTGCTCCGGTCCAGGGCAGAGGGATCCAGACAAAAAAAGCTATGCCGAGCCGGCTCCATCTTTTAAAAGAATGTTTTCTTTTTTCCGCTTTCGTTTTCATAGACCCGATGAATTTCGCCACGAATTTAAACTTTTTGATTCCCCTCGAGAGGAATACAAATAAGGAGTACACCAACAAGATGTATGTCGTGTTGTAGAAAATGATGATCGGAATGATCAGGGAGGGCCTGAATCCGTTTTCTAAGCCGACTGTGATAAAGGGAAGCCGTCCCCCGATGTGGTTGGCGGCAAGCATTGACAGGAACTTGACGGCCGATGTTTGGTCTAGAATCATGCATAAGAAAAACAGAACTACTTCGATCCCCAACATCACGAAGCCGATGCGGAAAGGCCAAAATTTTATCATGGGTTTTGTCTGATAGTTTACCCTATATTTGTGGCCCATTTCCAGGAATTCAGATAGTGGGGATGTTCCCATAAAGACTATAATATTAACAGAGCAGTGATTGTGTACAATATGGCTCCTAGAACGGCTGCCAAAGTCGCCAATGGCAGTTGGGTAAATACATGATCCATTAAGTCTGTACCAGTGGCCAGCGAAGAAAGAATCGTAGTATCTGAAATGGGCGAACAATTGTCGCCGTAAACCGAGCCTCCCGTTACAGCGGCGAAACAGAGCAGGGTAAAGAACGGATCAGAGTTGACCGAATACGCTAAGGGCATCGCGATGGGAAAAACCACCGCATAGGTGCCCCAAGATGTCCCGATGGAAAAAGATATAAACATCGTCACGAATAAAAAAATCGCTGGTAATAAAAACGGAATTATCAATTTCCCGCTTGTCCGGATGATGTAATTCGCTGTTCCCAGTGATCCTGATACGTTTCCCAAAGTGACTGCCAGACCCAAAATTATGGCTCCAATGGTAACTCCTTTGCATCCATTAACAAAGCCTTCAATTACAATCTTTAATCGCATACCTTGATACATGGCTAAGATCATGGCCGATAACGTGGCTAATATAAACGCTTCGGATACATATAGCTTTCCAATGATCAGAAAAGGCCCCATAGCGACGGCTAAGAGTACTCCAATAGGAACAAGAAATCCCAGAATGGATGGTTGGAAGCCCTCTGGGATTTTTAGCTCTGATAATTCCTTTGAAATAAGAGGTTGGGCCCCACTCCTGTTTAAGGCGCCGGTGGATTTTACCCGTTCCATAGCCTTTTTCATTCGTTTACCATACCAAGGCAACTTTTCCCAACTTAACAGCAACGTGAATATTAGAGCGAACCATGCATAAAAATTAAAAGGGATCGCTTTAAAAATATATGCTTTACTCACGTCCAAATCAGCAAAGATGGGTGATGTGCCAACAACAAGTCCTCCAATATAAAGAGGCCAGACATTGAATGGCAGAACCGTGGCTACAGGTGAGGCGGTGGAGTCGATGATGTAGGAAAGTTCCTCATGGCTGACCTTTTTTTCGTCACACACGGGCCGGACAGTGGAACCGGCTAGAATCGTGCTGATAGTCCCTCCTTGGTGAAAAAGCACACCCATAAGATAAGCAAAAAACTTGGCGGTACGTCGATCTTTAGCGATCTTGGCACCAGCCCATCGGGCAAAATATTGAGCACCTCCTGTCTTCCCCCAGATGCCAATGAGACCCCCCAAGCACCAAAGATAAACCAACAAGATCTCTCCATATTTTGCACTTCCAATCGATGGTATCAGGAACTCCTGGACAATGTTATACTTCCCGCTAATAAATCCTCCCAGCAATATGCCGGCGAAGAGGGAAGGGATGACTTCACGGGTAGCAAAACAAAGAATGAGGGTAACCAGTGCGGGCAAGATGGACCAGAAGCCGAAATCTTTTAACGTTTCGTCGAATTTTAATAAATCGGTGTTTGTTCTTAAATAAAGGATGACAACTATCCCGATCAGAACCAAGAGCCATTTTAAATATCGTTTCATTTTGCTTCGAATTATTAATCCTATGACAGTGATTTGGATTTGTCAATTTTCCGCGTTTATCGGAGGATCTGATGAATTTTGCCGCGAATCTAAACTTTACACCCAGTTATACAAATTCCAAAAATCCGCCGTTTTATAACTGCAAGTTACAAAACCCGAAATTTTGCTTGATTCTCTTTGAGATTTTGCCGATATTGTGGTATTAATCTCCCGATGAATATTGCCACAAAGCGGATCCTCGGAGCAGTCGCTGCTTCATTGCTTTGTTTCGTCGCGCTTGCCTTAGGCCGTCCGGCGGATGCCACCAGCATCAAGATCGTCCAGACGGGTCTGCTCCTTGCAGCTGTCGTCATCCTGTTTCTCACCACCCTCCGCCGTACAGGCGTCGCCTCCCAGATTTTTGTGGGGCTCGTCCTGGGTGCGGTTGCCGGTTTGATCTACGGGCCCGATGCAGCCGTCATCCGCCCAATCGGGACGGCTTTTATCCGTCTGATCAAAATGGTAGTGATCCCCCTGATTTTCGCCTCCCTCCTAGTGGGTGTTGCCAGCCTTGGAGATATGCGCAAAATAGGCCGCATAGGCGGCAAAACACTCATTTTTTACATCGCCTATTACATCTCGGCAGTTGCCCTCGGTCTTTTTCTGGCCAATACTCTCAAACCCGGTTCTAATATTCCGGAATCGGTCCAGGCCGACCTCAAGGCAAGCTATGGAGAGACGGCCGATGCCCAGACCATTAGGGTTGGGGAAAGACCGGGGCTTGGCGAAGTGCTTATCAACATCATCCCAGACAATCCAGCCGACTCCTTTGTCAAGGCCAACATGCTCCAGATCATCTTTATCGCGATGTTCATGGGTGTCGTCATCTCCCTCCTCGATAAAAAAAGAATGCAGCCGGTCATCTCCTTTTTCGAGGCCATAAACGAAATCATGGTCAAAATCGTCGAGATCGTAATCAAGATCGCACCATATGCGGTTTTTGCCCTCATAGCGACTGTCGTGGGCACGTTCGGCGTGGATATTTTGATGTCTCTCCTGCGCTACTGTGCTGTTGTCATCGGGGGTTTGTTCATCCTGGCATTCACCTATCCTGCGGTTGTAACGCTTATCACAAAATATCCCTATTTAAAGTTTTGGAAGGGCATTTATGAGGCTCAGCTCATTGCATTCAGCACCTCCTCCAGTTCGGCAACACTGCCTGTGACCATGGAATGTGCCGAAGACAAAATCGGCGTCTCCAAGCAGATATCCAGCTTTGTTCTGCCTCTGGGTGCGACCATCAATATGAACGGAACTGCCCTTTACCAGGGAGTGACTGCCATATTTATTGCACAGGTTTATGGAATGCACTTGAGCATCGGAGACCAATTGGCCATCGTCCTGACAGCAACCCTTGCTTCCATCGGTGCGGCCGGAGCTCCGGCCATGGGGGTTTTGATGCTGGTCATCGTGCTGCGTCAGGTCGGGATCCCTCTGGAGGGAATAGCCCTCGTCTTGGGTGTGGAACGCATCCTGGATATGTCCCGAACCGTGATCAACATTACAGGCGACATCGCAGCTGCCACTGTCATCGCCCACACTGAAAATGAACTCCATCCGGTAAAAGATATATAAGGATTGCCAGTGGTTGGCCTCTATCCTGCGCAATAAATATTTATTAGAGAGGGCAAAATGGAAGAGAGCAGGCAAGTCGTACAAGAACCAAGGACACCATTTCCTGGGATCTTTTGGGCAGCCAACACCATCGAGATCCTAGAGCGGTTCGCTTACTACGGGATCTTCATTCCCTTTGGCATCTACATGCAGCAGCTGGGATATTCCGCCGGAGAGCTGGGGATTGTTCAGAGCATTTTTCTGGCGTTTTCTTACGGGATCCCGATTATCTCCGGCACGTTTGCCGACAGATATGGATTCAAAAAAGTCCTTATCGTTTCTTATCTGGCATATCTTCCTTCGATCTTGCTCCTGCTTCTCACAAAATCATTTTCCGGGATTGCCCTAACTATGCTCAGCATCGGTTTGGCAGCGGGCATCTTTAAGCCCCTGATCGCCGGCACCGTTCGAGCTGTTACGGACAGAACAAACAAAACGCTGGGATTTGGAATTTTTTACCAGATGGTGAATGTGGGGGCATCCTTCGGCCCCATCGTGATGGGAAAACTTCGAGTGATATCCTGGAACGTGGCTTTTTTGGCGGGCGCAGTCGCCATCGGAGTGATGCTGCTTTTCACCATTTTCTTTTACAAAGAGCCCAAAAGAGAGATCGAGGGCGTGACGCTCGGGCAGAAATTCAAAGATATTTACATCGCTTTTTCCGATTTGAAGTTTGCCATATTCATCGTTCTACTTGGATTATTTTTCTGGCTTCCATTCTGGGCGTTTTTTAATTTGTGTGCCCTTTATGTGGACAGTAATCTCGACACAGCTCGTCTCTATCTCGAAATAAAAAGCGTTCTTGGGGCGGGATTTGCCAACTTTTTAGCCCACGATGTGGATGGAGAAAAACGCATCCTGGGCGAAACGATCGCACATTCCGGATACATCATCATGATTTTCCAGTTTTTTGTTTCCCGCATCGTAGAAAAATTCAAGGCCATTCCCGTCTTCCTCACCGGTCTTTTTGTGGCAGCATTGGGTTTTGGCGTTTTGGGGTATGCTCGCCTTGCCTCACCTTCCTTCCTGTTCCTCGGCCTGTTCCTGTTCGCTGTAGGTGAGATGGCATCATCGCCGCGGATCCAGGAATACATCACCTGGATTGCACCAAAAGAAAAGGCCGGGCTTTACATGGGATGTAATTTCATAGCACTGCTGATCGGCTCGGCTTTGAGCGGCGTGACTTACACGACCTTGTACGGTGTTTTTGACCGGATGGATCATCCTGAGTACCTGTGGTGGACAGTCGGTGTTCACCTTCTTTTGGGGATGTTTATCATATCTTGGTTCATCAAAAAAGCAGGGGAATTCAAGGAACGATCAGAGTAATGCTAAGGACAGGCAGAGGGCATCAAAAACACAATGAACCGTGCCCCCCCGGGCTTCTAACGGTTTTTTATGCCCTCTGCCTGTCCTTTTCCTGGAGGATTGAATAAAGAAAAAAAGTTGCTTCTTAGAAATGAGAGAATAAGGAGATGGAAATGCTGATTAAAGAAAAGGTTGAGCAGGCGATCGGGATTTTGAACGAAAATAATGTGGATTGTTGGGTTACGTTTGTGAGGGAAAGCGGGATCGTGCATGACCCGATGCTGGATTATTTGATCAGTTCCGATGTCACCTGGCATTCGGCTTTTATCATCACTAAATCCGGAGAGACCTATGCTATCGTCGGTCAGATGGATACAGCGTCCATCGATGACCTGGGGGTCTACAAACATGTCCTGGGTTATGTCGAAGGGATCAAGGAGCACCTGACAAACACCATAAAAGAAATTAATCCAGCATCGATTGCCCTCAACTATTCCAAGGGAAGCGAGATCAGCGATGGGATGACCCACGGAATGTATCTGACCCTGCATGAGTTTCTTTCTGAGATCGGGTATGCGGATAAAATTATCTCTGCCGAGAAAATTGCCTCAAGCCTCAAAGCCAGAAAAACGGACTATGAGCTAGAGCGAATGACAAGAGCCATCGAGCACACGCTGGATATCATTTCGAAGGTGACATCCTTCATTGCCCCGGGAAAGAACGAGAAAGAGATTGCAGAGTTTATGATCCAAGAAGTCGAGAAGCGAAACCTTGCCTTTGCCTGGGAAAAATCCCATTGTCCGGCGGTTTTTACAGGGCCAGATACTGCCGAAGCCCACTACAAACCCACTGACCGGAAGGTGGAGCCCGGTCATGTCCTGAACATGGATTTTGGTGTCAAATTCGAGGATTACTGTTCGGATATACAGAGGACATTTTATATCCTGAAAAAAGGGGAGGGCCAAGCACCTCCTGAGGTTCAAAAGGGTTTTGATACGATCGTGACAGCCATCGAGCTTGCGAGACAAGCCATCAAGCCTGGGATCCAGGGCGTGGAGATAGATAAAATTGCCAGGGAACATATCGTTTCTCAGGGATATGAGGAGTTTCCGCATGGGCTGGGCCATCAAGTGGGTCGTTTTGCCCATGACGGAACAGCCCTTCTGGGCCCGGCTTGGGAAAAATACGCCCAGAAGCCTTTCCAGCCTTTGGAAAAGGGAATGGTTTTTACGATCGAGCCCAGACTCAAGGTTGCAGGCCGGGGCGTTGTCACCATCGAAGAAATGGTAGTTATTACTGATGATGGAGCCGAATTTTTGGCCGAGCCTCAAAAAGAATTGATCTTGATATGAACAAGTCTTCATCGAGGAGGAGAAAAAGATGAGGAAATTAATTGTTTTTCTAATATTGCTACCGATTTTGGTTGCGGCCCAAACTGAACAAAAAAAAGATGTATGGGAGCCTCTGAGAATATTGGAGGGGACATGGGAGGGGGAAGAGCCCGGCGTGTCCAAAGTCACGCAGGTCTACCAGTTTGTCCTGAATGGAAATTTCCTCCACATGAAAACCAGATCAGTGTTCGAACCGACCGAAAAAAATCCCAAGGGCGAAGTCCATGAAGATTTCGGGATATTCAGCTATGATCAGGGCAGGAAAACTTTCATGATGAGGGGATTTTATGTGGAAGGATTCGTGAACACGTATGTGATGGATGAAATCTCAGAGGATGGAAAAAACTTCACTTTCCTGTCAGAACACGTCGAGAATGCTCCCGAGGGGACAGAGGCAAAATTGGTGTTCAAGGTTCTTAACGATGATGAAGTTGAACAAAGCTTTCATGTGTCATTCCCAGGGCGGGAATTCAGCTGTTTATATATCAACAACCTCAAAAAACAGAAATAGACCGACTCCATATTTTTCCTCAAAAAGGAACATTCATCAAGGGATTTGATTTTATTAATAGAGATATAATTTCAACTTTTATCGGGAAATTGCGGTATTATTAACTGAAGATGTTACTGTCTACACATATGCAATTTTTTGGAGAGGAAAATTGAGAAGAAGTACATTTATTTATCTTTTTTTGTTGGGCTTATTGACGAGCGTGGCATGTGCGCCATTCGTTGTCGACAGCGGGGAAGGCTATTGGGTGCCCGCAGATCCGCCCAAGTGCCATTATAAAATCGATGCAAAAGTCGATCTTGATGTCGGTTTTATCGAAGGAAAAGAGATGGTTACTCTGCGGAATGACTCGAATCGTTCGATCAGCGTTGTGGGCATCGATTGGCTGATAAGCGCAGCCTATTCGATCGATGTTGCAGTTCTGGGAGAGAGCCTTCCCGTTTTAAACATGCGGAATGAGAATTCGGCTGAATCCCCGTTGTTTTATCGGTTGCCAGAACCGCTCAAGCCCGGCGGACAAATCCAGTTCGATATCATGTTTAAAAATACTTTCGATGTTGACGAGGATAATACCTCTTTCGGAAGAACCAATTGGTATCCGCGAATTTGGTGGGATGGCCTGCCCGTACATGATTCATTTTCGGTCAAATTGGACACCCCCGAAGGTTATGCCATGGCCATAAGCGGTCGTCTGGATGATAGCACAGGACGATATGAGATCGATGGAGCAAGAACATTCGGCATCCATCTGGCGAGTAATGAAACGTCGGAAACGCGTGAGGTCGACGGCATTCAAGTGACCACTCTTTTCACGGAAAAAGGAGCTAAGGCTGCTTCTGTCTGTTTGGATACAGCGGTCGATGCCATCAAGTACTACAAGGATTGGCTGGGATTTTACCCACATGAATTCCTGTATATCATCCCGGGAGGTTCGGGACGCTGGGGAGGTTATCCGTTTGCGACAGGGATTGTCGTTATCCATGGAGAAGAAACTTTTAAAGAAGGCGAATCGCTCACACACTGGCAGAGGATCACAGCCCATGAGATCGGACATGAATACTGGGGAGAGGGGGTTTTGGATCCAGAACGGCCAGCTTGGGTTTGGATAGGAATGGGGATTTTTGCCGATACGGATTATATCCTTGCCCGAAAGATTGATCCCGAGCGAAGGCAAAGCTGGATGAGCAATTATCTCAACGGGATGGCCATGTACAACGACACCACAGTAGATATTCCTCCGGCGCAGCTTTCCAATATAAGGTATGACCACAACAATACCGTAATACACAGCAAAGGATTCAGCATCGTTAGTGCCCTCGATTCTGTTTTAGGACGGGAGACTTTTGAACGCATTTATAAAAAATGCTTGCAGACATATGGCGGAAAACGCTTGGGCTGGAGGGAATTGCAGCGTTTCTTCGAAAAGGAAAGTGGACAAAACCTGAAATGGTTTTTTGCCCAGTGGGTACGTTCCAACAAATACCTTTGCTACAAGATCGAAGCACAGGAGAGTAACCAAGAAGGGGAGGATTATCTCTCGGTCATCAAAGTGAGACGGCTCGGAACGATGAAGATGCCGATGCCGGTCAAAGCTGTTTTCGAAGACGGGTCAGAGCAGGTGAAAAAGACCGATCGCAATCTGGAATTTAATGAGCTGACCTTTACGAGCAAATCCAAGCTAAAAGAAGCGATCATCGATCCTGAGCATAAATTGGCAATGCTGGAAGAGCCCCTGGCAGAAATCTCGGATGAAGCGGCCGAGATGCTTTCTCTGGGATGGAGTATGGAAAACAGCCCCGAAATATACCAGAAAATCAAAGAAGAAAACATCAAAAACAGCAACATGCTCTATCGTATAGGCATGGGATTGTATGAGTATGAAGATTATTTGCAAGCCTTCGACTGTTTCCAGAAGATTTCGAAACTCGAGACTGATCCTGATACAAAATTTGCATCATTCGGCTGGTTGGGATTGTTGAAAGACATCATGGGAGAGAGGGGAGAGGCCATCGGCTATTACCGACAAGCCCTCGATAATTATAGCGGAGAGACGATGTCTCACAATTGGCTGAGAATCAACATGGACAAGGAGTGGGTGGAGGAGAGGCTGAAAATTCCATTCTCGTTTGAAACTTTAGTGGACATCCCGGCGCAGCCCACTGCCGAAGAGCTTGAGAAAATCGTGGAAAACCTCAATTGGAAGCGAGAAGGAAAAACACCGATTTTGATCTATGAAAAGGAAGAAGGTTTGAATATCGAACAAAGGAGTTTCTGGTTTAAGCTGGGAATGCTGTTGTTCGACAGCGGGTATTATCCTGAAGCGTTTATCGCCATGGAAAAGGTTTCTGAGATGGAAGTCTCCAGGTTGTATATATTCACAGCCTATACCTGGATGGGACAACTCAAAGACCTATTGGGAGAAAGAGAAGAGGCTCTGAAGTATTACAAACGTGCGCTCGATCATGACACCGGCGATACGATGCAACACAGCCAGTTTAGGATGTGGATCAATCGTGCATGGGTGGAAAAATGGCTCAAGACACCCTTTACCTGGAAGAAACGTTGAAGCGAAGTGTCACATGATGTATTATATGCGGAATGAAAAAATTTGTTTTCTGGAGTATTATTCACAAGAATAATTGCATCGCCCTGAATGAAAATCTATCCAAATATGCTCAGGGAGAGACCTTCTGGAAAGCCATGCTGAGTTTGTGCGAGACGCTCAAGGAGTGGATTCCCTCCCAAACAGTCGGAGAGAGCGATATCAACAAGCGGCTAAAAATGTATTATGAAACCGGGATCAACATGGTGGAAATTTTTGTCGAAGCAGAAGACAAATGTTTTGCTGTCAAATGCGCGAACAGCAAGTCTTTTTTAGAGGCTGCCGATGAGATCGATACCCTGATGAAATATGTTGAAATCCGGGCAAAAACTTCTGTTATCGATCCCGGCTTAAAAAAGCTGGATTAAGCCGAGAATACACCGGCCCAATCTACCCCCATCGGAAAAAATATGTCCGCACTAAGGAATATGGCATATTCACGATGATTTGTATCGGATAATCCGCTATAAAATTTCGGGCTGATTTCTGTTTACAAAATATGTCTTAGGGTGTCTAGGCTGATTTTTAACCCGCTTAAAATCAGAACGACATTTTTCCCCTGGAACCTTTTTTTCTGTTTGATAAAGGCAGCCACTGACAGCGCCGCTGCTCCTTCGATCAGGATGTAGTGTTTTTCCAGTATGATTTTAATGGCGGATATGATCTCGTCTTCTGTCAGAAGGATAAAATCATCCACCAACTCCTGGCATATCGGAAAAGTGATGGTATCGAGTTCGAGTCCTCCGTGAGTACCATCTGAAATGCTCGGTTTGAACTCCAGATCCAGAATACGTCCGGCCTTTATGGACTCATACATCACAGGCGAATTTTCGGGCTGGCAGCCAATGATCTCGATTTTTTTGTTTTCAGATTTAAGGTAACCGGCGATTCCGGCGATCAAGCCTCCTCCGCCGACCGGGATCACAACACTGTCGATCTTTGGCACCTGCCTGATCAGTTCGATCCCTATCGTTCCCTGACCTCCGATAATCTGGGGATCGTTGTAAGGAGGAATATAGGTCAACCCCTGATTTTTTGCTGTCTGCCGGCCAAAATTTTCGGCTTTGATGCAGTCATCACCGTGTTTTATGATGTCTGCGCCACTTAAACGCAAAGATTCGATCTTGGTCGGAGCGGTTATCTCCGGCAGGACAATGGTGCCTTTGAGATTGAATTTTTTCATCAACGAGACAAAAGCTGCTCCATGATTTCCTGACGAAGCCGTCATCAAGCCTCGTTCTTTTTCCTCTTCGCTGAGGGACAGGATTTTATTCACGGCTCCCCTCAATTTGAATGAACCCGTCAATTGAAGGTTTTCCAGTTTGAGATAGACGTTACAGCTTCCGAGCTGGCTTAAGTACACGGAATGTTCTACAGGTGTCTCACGGATGTGCTTGCGGATTCTTTTTTCGGCCTCAAGAGTTTCCCTTCTGACTTTTTCTGCCAGTGATTTTTGTTTTTCTCTCATGGTTCTTCTTGTTTACTCTTTAATCACCATCCCAATAATAATAGGACGCCATTCCCAGAGCTGTCAACAGCGATCCTGCCAGGGCTTCCATCAGAATCGCCTAAATGTTGTTCCGGTTCTATTTGATGGTGATCGTTTTTGTGTGTTTTCCGCCCTTTTTTGAATCGAGTTTAACCGTCACGTTGCCTTTGCCTTCGACCAAAAAGTGATATTCGACCTCGCTCCTGCCGGGAATGCCGTTGTTGAGCTTCAAATTCTTGGGGTCTTTCTGATCGATCAAGGACACATCGCTGTCTGCTGCCCCGCGTCCTCGGAAATAGCGCATGAACCGCCTCGGAATGCCGGCAGGGAGGCTCGTTCCTTGGGCTTGTCCGGCTGCCAGCACCTTGACATTCCCCTCCAAGGATAAAATATCCGGGTGCTGAACCTTGTTTTGGATGGCTGCGGCAGAGAGGGTGGGCATCAGCCGTTCGTTATAGAGCGCCACTTTGATCATGTTAAGTCCGGAACCCACTTTTTCCGTTTTTACCTTTTTGATGACGGGCAGGGGCATCTCCCAGGCATGAAGCAGACAGAAGGCCATGTTTCGATGGCACATCTCCTCGAGTAACCACAATGGAGGAACTCTTCCACTCAATTTTGTGGTATCCCTGTCGATGGTCACTTTGCCTAGCTGGGGATGATCGATCTCGTGGAGGGATATGGCCTTGTTGTCCATGTCGATGTATTTGTCGAAGAAGGCCTCTTCTTCATCAGTGATTTCTCCGTCTTTGTCGAGATCGGCCCGGGACATCCACAGTTCGTTCGAGAAGGAGTAAATTCCTAACATATCGTAGGTGAAATCGATGAAACCTCCCCAGACAGGATAAAGGTCGCTCCAGATGACGATGTACCGGTAGCCTTCGATGATCTTTTCGCCTTTTTTTCCGATCTCATCCATCACGGCTAGATCGCTTCGTGGCAGTTCGCCGTGTAGCTGGGTCCCGGGATTCCGCAGGATCATTCCGCCTGTGTTGTGAAAAGCCTGGACACCGGCAATATTCGGATGGGAATTGAAAAAGTCGCGTGTAGCCTGGGATTCCACCCAATAAAAAGGATAATTCCCGGCTCCCCGTTGGATATAATTGGGCTGCCAGTAGGAGCCCCAGTCGCGGTTGGCATCATAGCCTCCGCCTGAATCTTCGTTGTACCGGCCATCGCCGTCATTGTCCACACCTTCGCTCCCGATGTATTTGTAATCGCTGATCTCATCCGGCTTGCCTTCGATATTTTTCTTGATAGGAACCAGCCGGTCTCCGATGTCGTTCAAACGGTGGGTTCCTTTCCCGGGTTCCACCTTTACGTACATGGCGCCGACTTCCCGGTCGCCGTCAAGATCCTCAGGACCGTCTTCATCGTACAGGCCGTCGCTGTCGTCGTCCATCGGTGACTGTCCCGATCGGGCGCTTCCACCTTTGTGAAGCCACAGATCACGGCCATCAGGATTGACTGACGGGAAGATGTAGAAGACGCGCTCATCCACCAGCTGTGAGATGTAGTCATTGTAATTGTAATTTTCCATCAAGTACCAGATGGTGTAGATCCCGATTTCACCACCCTGAACCTCGTTGCCGTGGATGTTGGCATCCATGTACATGGCGCACTTTTCCATTTCGCTGCCTGTATCCGGATTATTGATGGTCATGTACCAGATTTCCCGTCCCTGGAAGGATTTTCCGATGGAGCGCAACTTCAAGAATTTGGGGTAAGCTTTTTCCAGTTTACGTAGGGCGCCTTCAACTTCTTTCCAGTCATAATACTTGTTGAAAGAAAGCTCAACCTTGCGTGTGTTCCACTTTTTCGGGAAAAAATCCTGTGACATCATTAGGGAAACACACACCGTGATCGAAAGGATAACGAGCAAGGATTTTATGATTTTTTTGTTTTTCTTTATTTTCATTGTCTTACCCCTTCTTTATTTAAGGACAGCTGTTTTTTTTGTGGTTCCGCCACCGTTTGGTGCCCACACCGTCACATCTATCTTTTTTCCTGTAGGAGAGATGATGATCCATTTGAATTCTTTCTCTGCACCGGCGTCTAAGGACCGTGTATCCATTCGTTTGGCTCCACCGAAGAGCTTCATCTTATCATCGTCCTCGAATTTCAATCTCAACATGATGGAGTTGATGTGTCCTGTTCTCTGTCCCATGGCTGTGGCATACGGGAATTGACCTTTGTTATGGATTTTGATTTTCAGTTCATACAGGTCAGAACCCAATTTTTTGACCTTCGGCTCATCCAGAACGATCTCGGCAAACTGGGATGCCAGGTAAAGAGCGAATTCGGCATGGCTTTTACTCAGTTCAGGGATTTGGGCTGCTTTCGGATTTGTGCGTACATGGGGCACAAAACCTCCGATCTCAACTTCTCCCAGTTGTTTATGATCGAATTTGGTCCATGCCACAAAACCCTCCCCGTTGTTTTTGTCATCGATCCATTTCAACCACTTATCGTCGTTGCTGGAGGATTGTGTCTGGGCTGCTGCTGGAGTGGAGCGCGACATGAATTGACGCATCATCGCCTGCCTGTCCATTGTTCCTGATTGTGCAGTTCTAGTTTGACCTGTTCCCGTTTGGGCTTCCCTTTTCATTTTGGTGGGTGGAGTTTTTTTCTCCTCCCTCAATGACCAGAGATTGGCAGAAAACGTCGGGACTCCGTACTGGAAGTAAGCCCATTCCAGCATCGAACCTGCCGGCTTCTCTGATTTAGCGTTTTTGATGCCTGTGATTTCCTTGTAGTTTTTGCTGACGTTTTCGAAAAGATGGGTGTCTTGTGCATTGGTCTTTTTGGGCTGAGGATCTGTGGCTCGCGGTTGCTGTTGGGTTGGCTGTCCGCCTCGGCGTCCCATGAACATCATCCTTCGGGGCATACCAGCAGCTTGTTCAGCTCTTGGCGGTTCTGGAAATGTAGGGGTGCCGCACTCGATGCCTGTTCCTGCAGCCAGGTTGTCGAATTTGGAGAACAGCAGGACTCCACAGATGTTCTTGTGGGGTTGCGTTTTGAGTTTGGGGACATATCTTGTTATGAAATCGATGACGGATTGGGTTTCGACTTCCGATGCCGAATACACGCCCAGCCCTTTCGGTTTGTATCCGAAATTGTGGGGGAAGTTTCGGTTTATGTTGAAGCCTCCAGGACCGTCTTCGTTGTAAAGTTCATCTCCATCGCTGTCGATCCCCTCTGGGTAGATCTTGTAGAGCTTATCGACAGGAGTCGCAGCTTCCTTCTTTTTCATCAGTCTGGGATCCTTCTCGTCGATGACCCAGTTGCCTTCCTTATCTTTGACACGCATCAGGGTGATCATGCCATCGCCGTTGAGGTCCTCGGGTCCGTCTTCATCTGTCAACCAGTCATAATCTTCATCCCTGGGCTTAAGGTTCCCTGAGTGTTCGTACAGGAGATCGTCAAAGAACAGTTCTGCCCCATCGGGATTCAGACGAGGGATGATATAGAAAGTGCGTGTATCGATCGCTTTTGTCACTTTTTTGTCTTTGCCATATCCTTCAACCAGGAATTCCGCTATGCCCAGAGCGATTTCGCTGCCGATGACATGGTCGCCTTCCAGGTTGCCGCAGATAAGAAGCGCCTGTTTTTCATTCTGGGAAAGGCCCTTTGTTCCTGAAATCTGCATCATCCAAATATCTCTGCCCTTCAGAGTTTTACCGATGGATGTCAATTTTGCGATCTGGGGATTCTTGCTGGCTAGCTGTTTGAGCGCATTAGTCAAAGCGTTGTGATTGTGGTATCCCTCGGCGGGGTGATTGTTTGCCGAGGAAGTCATCGGGAGAAACAGAAAGGGAAGAAACAGAAAGATGCATAAGGTGATTTTAGAAAGAATCCTCATGGTGCTGTCCTCCTACGTAAATTGATGTATATAGGAAATTTTATAAGAAAAGTTTTAAAAGAAATAATATCGTGCATAAAGTTGACTAAAAACTCTACATAAAATTGCAATGAATTTCAACTCTTTTATCTTTTGTGTAAGCATCCTTATTTCCGTGATAAATGTGGCTTTTGGGGATGGTTGAAGCGACTATTGAAGATTTAGCCATTACGACTCGGTCTTCGAGGGAATCTGACAGAGTCAGATGGCGATGCTGTATTGAGCACGACTTGGCTAAAGGATTAGAGATGCGGGCAAGCATGGGAACAGAAGCTATGGTTGTCGAGATAAGGAGTTAACGCGCGCAAAACCATTCTTAAAAGCCAATACGAAGCCTTTTGATATCACGGAAATAAGGATGCTTCCATTTTTTATCCATAGGGAAATGGAATATTCCGATCAAGACAAATTCCATGTCGTCCTTGAATAACTGATTTTGCGTATCTGTATATATAGGTGTAAAATATCAATATCAATGATTAGGAGGTAAGGATGAACAAACGAAGCATAAAAACATGGTTGATGCTGGCCCCTGTTTTTCTGGCTGTCTGTATGTTGGCAGGATGTGCCGCCAAGACGGCTCCTGTGTATGGAGACCCTCAGACAGGTGTCATCCTCCAGTATCGGATGCCCGAAGGCCAGGTGCTCAAGTATGACTCATGGGGAGAAACCCACCAGGTCTCAGATGTGATGGGCCAGACGAACGAAATGGATATTTCTTCGTCGAATGCCTTCACTGTCAAATCAAACGGACAAGAGGAAAACAATCATCAACTCACCATCACCATCGATGGGATGAGCCTTAGGATCCAATCCACCCAGGCTGAATTGGAGCCGGATATGAGCACTGTGATCGGGAAAAGTTTTGACATGGTATTTTCATCTCTGGGCAAGGAGGTGGAACTTATCGGCGCCGATGCTATCGAATATGATTTGGGTCCTGAGGGAACAAAAAACATTTCATCAGGTTTCCAGGATGTTTTTCCTAACCTTGCAGACCGGCCTGTGAAGATCGAGGACACATGGCCAGACGAATCGACTATCACCGATAAAAGTGAAGGTGGGGAGACCATCATTTATTTCTCCGGGATAAATACCGTGGTGGGATTTGAAACGATCGATGGCATGGAATGTGTCAAAGTAACGACTGAGGGCACTGGTACGATCGAAAGCAAAGGAGAACAACAGGGTATGGAATTGGTTACAACCGGTGAAATAAAAGGCACAGCCACTTGGTTTTTTGCCTACAAAGAAGGTATTTTTATCAAGCAGATAAATGAATTCACTGTTGAAGGTACGGTCGATGTTCCCAGTCAAGGTCTGCAAATACCTTTTTCCCGAGAAATGACATCTGAGATCAATCTGATCAAGTAGGATTTAGTCAACGGATTGACAAGAATTTTTAAGTCAAAATTCAAGCAGGAGTGTACAGGGGAAGGAGAGGATCATGAGTAGAATAGAAAAAAAATCTGTGATTGGTGTTATGGTGTTTTCGTTTTTTGTTCTGTTCGTGATGAATACAGCATCTTTTGCTCATCAGGAAAATAAAGTGGATCCAAAACTTTTAGATGAGCTCATTGGCGGATATACATTAAAAATTCAAGGACAAACAGGAGCATTTGTTTTTATAGCAGAGGAAGGGAAATTGTTGGGGGCCCCAGCAGGAGAGAAGCCTTCTGTGTTGGAGCCTGTGGAGGGGAAAGAAATGACATTTGCAGGCCATTCATCTGATGGAACAGAACTACTTTTCAAATTCGTGAGGGATGAGGAAGGAAAAGTTGCAAAATGTATTCTCAGTATTCCCGCCATGGGATTGGTAGCCGATATGTTCAAGATGGAAAAATCGGTCTAAGATAATTCTTCAGGAGCGCAGTGATCCCTGCATTCAAAAGGGATACCCAATTCTTCGGCAACTGCTTTTAATTCGCTGAGGTGATCTCCTATGGCAGTGATGGGATGATTGGAATTGATGGTCCATTCCACATGGCCACACAAGTTAATATACCAATGGGGCCAATCTGAACTGCATCTTTCCGACCTTTCTTGCCACTGCTCTTCGGTAGGAACATCGGTCAAACCTCGACCAGCTGCCAGGTAGAGCTGGTGGTTGCGGTAGGAAAAACGGGCCCAGGTTGCCACACCAGGAATGCGGACAACAACAGAGCTTGTCCCTCCTCCCTTCTTAAAGTACATGTGCGTCTGGCGTTCTGACCAGGCTCCCTCGAGTGAATCATGGCTTCCATAGGCAAAATAGGGGGCAAGGGCTCCTGAATTCACAAACCAATAGAGTCTTTTTTTGGGATCCCAGTAACGAAAATCATTAAAACCTACGGGATCTTTGCCGTTGAGCATTTTGAGAAGCTGCATGGTAATAGCAGCCCCATCGTCTGCTTCTGTGGCCACGACTATTGTCTCTCCATCGGTTTCCGGCCGCAATCTGTTATTCAGAAGTCCCAGTGTAAGATCGGTCGCAGGATAGTGGTCGATCCAGTCCAGTTGGTCCTGAACTCCCATAAAGTCCAAACCATATTCTTTTTTGAGTTCCAGGAGTGCAAAGTACACTTTCATCTGGAAAATCAGCATATCTTTGGTCAGGTGTTTGACTGGATCATCACCCAGCTGGATATCCATCCCTTTTTCGACCAAGTAATTGAGGGCCGCCTCGGCTTTTTGATCCGGCACCTTATCGGCCATCTTCGCTAACCGCAAACCGTCGAAACCTTCCCGGGATATCCCGAAATATTTCAGGAAATCTGCCTCTGATATTTTGTTCCACATCTGCATCGAGCGGGGACCCACAGCACCGTAAATCGAACCTTTGAGCTCGTGCACGGCTTTTTTGGCTTTTTCCCTGTCGGATGCAGTGACAGGGACCTCGATGGCTTCGGGCAGAGAAGGAGTGAACGTCCCATCCTGCAAAAATCTTTCCATTGAATCGATATAGGTGTTATGCTCCTCGAATTTCTCAACGTACAGACGGTCGGTTTCGATGCCTACATGTGCGGTTCCGGAAACTGCGGCTAAAAGGCCGACAGTGCCGGGAAAATCGGGAATAGAACTGCCGAGCATTAATTTGGGTGTATCTTTTGGCAGCTGCCACATCGGACTCACCGAAAAATCAGGAAATGCCCATCCAGCTAGGAAATTGATGAAACGCGCTCCCTTGGCTTTTTGAATAACCTGCATGCCTTCGGCAACTCTGGTAACGGGGCCGCTCGGATTAAGAACATGGGGTTCCCAGCCGCATTTTTTTATGACTTTGATAAGCTCTTCCAGCTGCCCTTTGGCCACAGGCCAAACTTCGGCATTGGGCTCGTCCCGGCTGTCCAGTGGCATGAATATATCCACAACCTTATTCATCACTCTTTTCCTTCCTCATCCAACCATTCGCCTCCCTGGTCCACGTTATCTTTTGTGAAGATTCGGGATTTGAGGGTGATTTCTTTAGGGACATCTTCGCCACTCAGGATTTTAAGCGCTGTTTGTATCGCTTCCCGTCCTCCTGTCGGATATTCGAAGCTGGCCTGGAGGATTCCCTGCCTCACATAAACTTGGCCTTCATGCGGCAGCGCATCGATTCCCACAAAAATGATATCCTCTTCGCGACCGGTGGCTTTGGCAGCTAGATATGCTCCATGGGCACCGGGATCGTTATGGGCGTAGACCAGGTCGATGTTTTTGAACCGGGCAAGAGCAGATTCCATCTCTTTCCGCGCCTCAGGTTCGAGCCATTTCATGTCGGCTTCGAAGATAATTTCGAGCTCGCTTCCCTTGATTCCTTCTCGGAAGCCGGAATGACGGTCCTGGCCGGGAGTTGATGTCATGAGTCCTTTAAGTTCAACAATTTGACCGTTTCCTCCGAGCTTTTCGACGATCCACTGACCCGCTGCACTGCCGATCTTTTTATTGTCGGCCCCGATAAAACATTTGTATTTGTCACCGAGCACCCGCCGGTCGAGAACGATCACAGGGATGCCTTTTTCATAAGCTGCTGCAACTGGAGGAGTCAAGGGAGCTGCTTCCTTAGGGGAGACAATGATCAGATCCACTTCAGCATTGACGTATTCCTCGATTTGGGACCTTTGTTTAAGGGAATCGTTTTGAGCATCTTTGTAGGTCACTTTTATCTCAGGATGTTTTTCTGCCTCATTTTTTATATCCAGATTCATCTGCACCCGCCAGGGCTCGCCCAAGTTGCACTGGCTCATGCCGATCGTAAATTTTGGTTGAATTTTTTCAGCTTCTTTATGTTCTACAGGACCTGTTTCCTGCTTTGTGCCGCAGCTGGTCAGCAGCAGGAGAGAAAAAAGGAAAAAAACACATGTCTTTTTTTGGAGAAGCTGTGATAAAAGTTGCCTAAGGAGAGGAGGGTATGACATAAAAAGGAATGTTATACGATTTTTTGTTTTACATCAACAAATTACAAGAACAAAACATGAGGCACTCTAGAAGCGCCAGAGATAGCTCGCTTTGAAGAAAAAGCTCCTTTGGGTATCGTGAAAATTATTGCTTTGGCGGTAATCAAGTCCGTCCCATTCGAGTTTCTCGAATGCTGACCCATACCCGGCATAAATGACGGTTCCAGGAATGTAGGTGAAAGAAATCAAGGTGTCCAACGTTAACCTGTCCTGAAAACTGTTGTATTCCAGTATAGCCCGGAGGAAGAGATATTTGTTGACCTGGAATGTATTCCGGCTGCGTATGATGGCGTAGTCGTATATCTTCTCCTTATCCGAATCACGGAAGAAGTCCATATAAGAAATGCTGAGAATAAAACTCAGCTTATCAAGTGGTTGGTATTGGAGGGACCCCATAAACCTGTTTCCATATCCTTGATAGGGATCCTCAGGATCGTAGTAGATAGCTCCTGTGTGTCCGTAAAACAGACTAAAAAAAACATGTTTTGTTATCTGGGATGTTGTCTGGAATCTAATTCCGCCCCTCCCGAATCTTTCTCCTGCAAAAACTTCATTTGCCAATATTGTATCTACGCGGAACTGAGTGCTCCTCGGTAGCCAGAATCTTAGTGTGAAAAGATTGAATGTCTCGAACATCTCGTGTTCGGTATCATACAGATGAACACTCCAGTAGAAAGGTTCTATCCTCTGGAAAAATTTGGACTTGGGATAAAATCTGTACATGGCAAATGCGGAAAGGCGTCTAATTCCTGTCCGCGTGACAAATCCTGTATCGACCTGGAAATTTTTGGAAATATCCTGATATCCCAGGTCGATGATCACCTTGCGTGTGCCGTATCCGTAGTGCAGCCCCAAAGCATGATCGCCGGTGGTTTCCGTGCTGCCGTTTCTTTTAGTGAAGGACCCGAAGAGGTGGAAATCTGCGATGGACGTTTGGGTGAGGCGAAATCTGCCGTCTGTTCCGATGACACGATTAAAACCTTTGCCGGATTCCTTGCCTGTGTAAAATCCTCCGATATAAGAATCTTCTTTGAGCGCGAGTTTGTACCTGGCGATGGTGAAATCCGGGTGTGTATCGATCGGATCGTCCGGCAGGTCGTCTAATGCGTAGATGGCGGCCATACTGCTCTTCCGGCCGAGCTTTCCGGATAATTTCAGCCCGAAAACAGGATTGATGATTGTCCGTGTGTGAACCACCATGGCAAGAGGGCCTTCCTCGACATTCCCTGCGAACTGAAAAATGTCATTGCCTTCGAGAAAAAAAGGCCTTTTTTCTGGATAAAAAAGCTCGTACCGCAGATTGACATCGATCTGCCCAGCATCGGCTTCGACCTGGCTGAAATCCGGATTATAGGTGCCATCCAGGGTCAAATCGGATGTCAGCCCGACTTTTCCTGTCAGACTGAAATCTGTGTTTTTTTCATCCGTTTGCATCTTGCCTTGGTCTGCCGACCGCCTGGTGCTGTGTGTAAAAGCCGGGAGTATCTCGACTACCCTTTTGTATTTCCATCCTGTAACAGATATCGGCTGCGATTGTTTGAGGACGCTACCCTTATCAGCATACATCGGAGGGAAGCTGGATTGTTCTGAGGTGCGGACGATCATCCTGAAAAAGGAAACACGAAGGGTGATCGTCTCTTTCCCAGGAAAACGGATGCTCTGGAGGGGGATGCGGCACTCTACGGCGTACCCTTCTTCGTCGATAACGCCTTTGCTGTACCAGACCATATCATAGCTGGCATCCCCTCGCCCGTCGGCGTTGATCATGACATCCCCCTGAATACCTTCGGGATTCAGGAAAAAGCCGAGTGCTTCCTGCATCGTATTGAACGTATCCAACATGATAATGACATTGTCATCCCCGAACATGTTATCGCGACTGGAGATAGAGGTTTTGATCTTATCTGGCTCGTTGTCGAAACAGCGGAATGCAAAATAGATGTTTGCCGCATCGTATGTCATGTATGCGACTGTT
>RCNB010000532.1_pt1 | contig 25148 bp, 24 predicted proteins | sample 2041321 | NCBI WGS metagenome assembly RCNB01 (sample SAMN09708232, study PRJNA481090) | Marine sediment metagenome, whole genome shotgun sequencing project. | reverse complement strand
CGTTTGTGAATATGCTCACTCATATATACAAAAATACATGTCAGTACGCTACCCCGAGGCAGAGCCTCGAGGAATTCTAATGATTAAAACTTTATTCCGTTAAATCGAGAATAATGAACTGGGTTCAATTAAACCAGACCGCATAACGTTTTCGCCGTAATTCAAGAGCCAAAGTTTCTTCCATTTTAAGGGCCTTTACTCGGGTTTTCAAAGGTTTGATATGGTTGTATAGGCTAGGGCGGAGGTAAGAACCATATTTTTTTACGATGGAAGAAGAAAGGTTATAGCCTTTGGCGTTGATATAACCCGATTTGTGTTGCTCGAAACGCTCTTTCGGGGTCTTACTGGTCATGCCTACATAGAGACATTCTAGCACACCATTGAATTGTGGATTTGCCTCTCGAAATCGCCTGTTTTCCGAAAATACGCGTTTTGATAACTCGACAACGTAGATATAATACTGGCGTTTCTGCATATGTTTATTGAACTATTGACAAAAAAAATCAACGGAAATACCTAACCTGAGTTAGAAACATCAATTTTTTCATTTGACAGGTTTTTAAGAATGATTTCCACGAATTCGTACATATCATACGGCTTATGAATAATATCGTCTATACCAGAATTTATTATTTCCTCGCGTATTTCATCGAGTTCAACAGCAGTCAATGCAATAATTGGAATATTTTTGTCGAATTTCCGTATTAGAATTGCGGCTTCTATTCCATTTGTTTCGGGCATGTTAATATCCATCAAAATCAAATCGTAAGTATTTTTCATACTCATGTCTACCGCTTGTTTCCCATTATTGGCAAGACTTGATTTGATATTATACTTTTTTAATATTTTCTGTGTTACTTTTTGATTTATTCCGTTATCATCTGCAATTAGAACGTGTTTATTTCCATTTTTAATAGTTTGTTCAAGATCTTGGGTTAAGATACTTTTACCTTTTTTTTGAGTGATTTTAGATGTGTTTTTCTCTAGAAGCAATGAAAAACTGAAGGTTGAACCCTGTCCTGGTTTGCTTTTTAGGTTAATTTCGCTATTGTAAAGATTCAACAGTTTTTTTACAATGGTTAGGCCCAATCCCGTTCCTTTATAACTGTAGTTTTTGTTTTCTACCTGTGTGAATTCGTTGAAAATTATTTTCTGTTTATCTAAGGGGATACCTATACCATCATCTTTAATAGTGAATTGTGTTTTGCAAAAACCATCATCAGAAAATTCAATAAGAGCAATTTTCAACCATATATTACCTCCTTTGTTAAATTTCACCGCATTCCCGACTAGATTCATTAAAATTTGAGAGATTCTCATGGGGTCACCGATTAATAAATTAGGTATTTTTTTGTCTATTTCTAAGTGTAATTTGTTGTCATTTTGTTGCAAACCAAATTCAAAGGATTTTATGATACTATGAATCAAGTTATCTAGTTCATAAGGTGTTTGAGACAATTTAACGGCCTCTGCATCCATCTTGCTGAGCAATAGCACATCATTGATCAATGCCAGTAAATAATCTGCAGAAAATTTCAGGGATTCTAGGTCCTCTTCATAAGCCTTTAGGTTATTATCCTCTTTAAGTAGGGTAGATATACCGATTACTCCATAAAGAGGGGTGCGTAATTCATGGCTGACGGTTGAAAGGAAATTGGTTTTTATTTTAGAGAGTCTTTCAGCTTTTTCTTTAGCGGCGATCAACTCTTTATTTTTATTTTTCAGTTCATCGATAAATTTTTTCCTTGTCTTAAAAAAAAGGAACAAACTTACCAAAGCTGCAATCAGAATAAGCGTGGCTCCAATAAAAATAGTAGTTAGCGACTTTGATTTAGAAGTGATTTCATCAGCATAGTTCTTTTCCCTTATTGCGATTTTCAAATCGTTCTGAGCTTGCTTCAAGTCAAATTGTGCTCTAGCTTTTTCCGTTTCCTGTACTTTATTTAAAGTGTATGCTTTTTGTTTGTAATGATTGTACTTCTGAAGACTTGAAAAGGCGTTTTTAAAATCATTTGTTTCGTGATAGCTTGCCGCCAAAGGCTTGTATACTTCCAATGCCAAATCTGTTAGCGAGTCTTTATCTGCTTTTCTTGCGATGAGTTCTAGCTGACCAATAGCACGACCATAGTTTTTTTTAGCTTGGTAATATCTGCCGAACAATAGTTCAATGTATAGGTTATTCAGATAGTCTACTTTTTTCTTTTTAGAAATTGCCTTAGCTTTATTTAATATGGCATAAGCGCTATCTAGTTGATTATTATCTAAGTAAGTCCATGCTAAACTGATGTAAGTAAGATAAACATGGCCTAATTGGTCATTTTTTTCATTAATTGCAATACTTTCTTCAAAATACCGTATTGCCTTGTCGTATGTTCTTTTATTTTCGGAATAAAGAATCCCGAGATTTAAGGTTCCCCAAGCAATAAGGCTATCTTTTTTTGAAGCCCTTGCAATTTCCAAAGCTTTTTCCGAATAAATTCTTCCTTGTATGCTATCGTCAGTTTCAGAATAGATACCCCCTAACATGTCATAACCTAGAAAACTGTAGTAATCTTGATCGTATTGTTTCGCTTTATCAATAACAAGTGAAGCATATTTAAGGGCATCCTTATAATTGTATACTTCATAAGCATCGTTCGACTTGTCGATAAGTAACTCTAGGGTATATATTTTACTGTCAACAACATTTTGAGCTGTTGCATTAAGTAGGTTGAAAAGAAAAAAAAGTAAAAGAAATGGTCTTTTAACGTTCATTTTATCTATTAGGCGTAATTGAAGAGCAGTTATAGTGCTTTCTTACCGAGCTAAGATAATCATTTGCTTTATGCTCTTTTAGTATCTATAGGTTAAATAGTTACTAGTTAGTACTAGTTATACTACAAATAAAAATATACTATGCTCAATTTAGTTTAAAAGTCCGGAGTTATCTCTGCGCAGACGAAATCAATATTAGTTGCCACTAACTTCAACTCCTTCCGTCGTGAACGAAAAGGCTTGCGCCCCAAGTCCACCTACCATAACCGCTTGAAAAAGAGGATGCAATGGTCCCTTGGAATACCAGTCGATAAGGAAATTGGCTCCACTACCGCTGGAAGTATCTTGCTGTTCTATCAGGTAGTCAATAGATTCCATCGTTCGGAGATAAATCGTTTGGTCAAGGTAACTCCAAACCAAATCACCTTCGGTGTTGTTGTAATTGATTTTACTAATAAAAAGGCTATCTCCAATGCAGGTATTACGAATACTTAAGGTAGCCGTCAATGGAGTTCGGGGAGTCGCGGGTCTTGATTGTAGATATCGGATAAATGGGAACATACACTTCGCGCATGAGCGAATCCGCCAAGGCTTCATTGACCCTTCTGTCCAACGCGTGGTTATCTAAAATCTCTACGGGCCGATCGTTCGCTTTTAGCTGCTTACATGAAACCGTAAAGAAGGAAAAAAGCGATAGCCAGGCCAACAAAAAGATGGTTTACTTAAAAAAAATAGCAAAGCTCAAAGTTTTATAGCTATTCATACTTAGACTTTTTATTCTTAATTTTTTTCACTAGAAACCAATACTTTTAATTTTTATTATTCCCATTCTGTATGAAAAATTCCTTCCCTATCCAGTCGTTCATAGGTATGTGAACCAAAATAATCACGTTGCGCCTGTATCAGATTTAATGGTAATCTTGTCGATGTATAAGAATCGAAATAGGTCAGTGAATTGGAGAGTCCTGGTAGGGGAATACCATTTTTGGCCGCATGTGCCACTAATGTTCTCGCCGAACCGACCGTACTTTGTACTTTTTTCACAAAGTTGGGAGAAAGCAATAAATTGGATATTGAAGCATCAGTTTGAAATGACTCAGTAATATCGGCCAATAGACCAGCACGAATAATGCAGCCTGCCCGCCAGATTTTAGCAATAGTCGCGATATCGAGATTGTAATTGTATGCTTTCGAGGCATCCGCTAATTGATGAAGACCTTGAGCGTACGTAACAATGAATGAAAAATAGAGGGCCTCCTCGGCCATTTTTTTGATTTCTTCTTTTGGCAAACCCTCTATCTTAGGGCGGTCGTATAATTTATCGGCCTTAATACGCTCGTTTTTCAAAGCGGAAATTTCGCGCATACTAACGGCGATATCGATGGAAGGTACTGGAATTCCTAAATCCATAGCATTTTGGCTTGTCCATTTACCGGTTCCCTTTTGTTTGGCCTTATCCAAAATTTGATCCACCAGACGACCATTGGTCAAATCGTCTTCCTGTTCAAAGATTTCAGAAGTAATTTCAACAAGAAAAGACTGTAAGCGACCCTCGTTCCAGCTTTTAAAAGTTTCATGCAGTTCATCATTGTCAAAACCGCCTGATTTTTTTAGTACATCGTAGATTTCGGAGGTCAATTGCATGAGACCGTATTCGATACCGTTGTGTACCATTTTTACATAATTACCTGAGGATTTCGGTCCAAGATATGCTACACAGGGCTCACCTTTGTACTTTGCCGCTACTGCCTCAAAAATAGGTTTGATGTGCGCATAGGCTGATTTTGAACCTCCTGGCATAATGCTTGGCCCCAGTCGTGCACCTTTCGCCCCACCAGAAACACCGGCACCGAAGAAATTGATGGCCTTTTCTTGAAGATATTCTTCGCGACGGTCAGTATCGGTAAAGAAGGAGTTTCCGCCGTCGATAATGATATCACCTCGGTCGATATATGGCAAAAGACTTTCTATAACCGCATCGACAATTTTGCCTGCCGGTACCAAAAGCATTATTTTTCTTGGTTGTTTTAAGGCTTCCACAAAAGTCTTTATATCGGTAGAGGCACTTACTTTGGCCTCATTACCACCTTCCTCCTTTAAAGCATTCACTTTTTCCGTATCAAGATCGTACCCGAAAGCCGAAAAACTGTTATCCGCTACATTCAATATAAAATTACGCCCCATAACACCGAGACCTACCAATCCGAAATCATATTTTCCTTCCATTCTATATTTTTAAAATTACCTGCTCTGTTTTGAAATAACTATGTCGAAGCCTTACTCTCAAAAATAAACGAAATATATGAGAAGTAAGATTAAGTTAGGGTAAACTCGTTGCGATTGCTTTTTCTTTTCGATACATTTAGAGTTTAGAATTTTACCCATATACTATGACTAAAACAGAAAACCAGATGTTGGTTATTTTCGGGGCTTCCGGAGACCTTACGGCCCGCAAATTGATTCCTGCAATTTTCAATTTGGCCAAAGACGGTCATCTACCAAAAAACTTTGTGGTCTTAGGGGCTAGTCGCAGTTCTTGGACGCATGAGGAATTCAGAAAAAATGTCGTTACCGAAAGCAAATACCTAAAAGATGAACTTAGTGATGAACAGCAAAAAATTATTAAAAAATTCGCAAGTCAACTTTTCTACCACGAACTTAGTGGTGATCAAGATTCAGATTACGTACCCCTGAAAAGGCGTATTGATGAACTCAACCAAGCACATAATACCGATGGCAACTATATTTTCTACCTATCTACGCCACCTTCCGCCTATGAACCTATTGCTAAAAACCTATATGAACAGGGACTTCACAAAGAGACCGATGGGTGGAGACGTCTAATTGTAGAAAAACCTTTTGGTTATAGTTTGGAGACTGCAAAAAAATTGAATAATGCTTTGCAACGGTATTTTAGAGAGTTACAAATCTATAGAATTGACCATTATTTGGGTAAGGAAACGGTTCAGAATTTATTAGTAACCCGTTTTGCAAATAGCATTTTTGAGCCGCTTTGGAACCGGAACTATATTCACCATGTCGAGATTACGAACGCCGAAAGTGGCGGTGTTGAAAAACGTGGCGGTTATTACGATAAGTCCGGCGCTTTGCGAGATATGTTCCAAAGTCATTTATTGCAAATCGTTGCCTTGGTCATTATGGAATCACCCTTAAGCGCCAATGCAGAAGAAATTCGAAACGAAAAACTAAAAGCCCTGAAGTCGTTGCGTGTTATGACGGATGCCAAAACTTTACATGAAAATACTATTCGGGCGCAGTACATTGCCTCAACTATTGACGGTGAAAAGGTAAAAGGATATCGCCAGGAAGACAATGTAGATCCAGATTCCAAGACAGAAACCTATGCTGCCCTGAAATTTTTCGTGGATAATTGGCGTTGGGCGGATGTGCCTTTTTATGTAAGAACTGCTAAACGTATGCCTACCAAGGTTACAGAGGTCGTTATTCATTTCAAGACCCCTCACCATCAAATTTTTAAAGACTCAGGAATGAGCAATAAGGATAATAAACTGATTATCCGTATTCAGCCCGATGAGGGTGTTTTGATAAAATTCGGGGTGAAAGTACCCGGGCAGGGCTTTAAGGTAGAGCGTGCCAATTTAGATTTTTATTATTCAAGCTTGGTCGAAAACAATGTGATGAAAGCCTACGAACGATTACTTTTAGACGCTATGCAGGGCGATGCGACCTTATATGCCCGAGCTGACGAAGTCGAAGCCGCTTGGACATTCGTCGACCCTATTCTAGAATATTGGAAGAATTCTGACGAGAAGGTATACGGTTACTCAGCTGGGGCGTGGGGTCCTGAAAATGCCGACGAGCTGCTCGAAGGCTTAGGCATGTGGCGTAATCCTAGTGAAAACTTAGCGGATGACCCGGGGTTTTGTGTGATTTGCTGAATGAAGTTCAAGCTCAAGTATCAAGTTCAACCCCTTTACTTATGCACCTAAAAGTCTCAAAAACAAAACAACAAGTAGCTCAAAACTTCTCGGACTATCTAGTCGATTTGATGGAGATTAACGCATCTATGCACATCGCACTTTCAGGCGGAAGTACTCCTAAAATCGTTTTTGACGAACTGGCTTCTCGAAATATTCCAGAAAAGAATTGGAGGAAAGTCCATTTGTATTGGGGAGACGAACGCTGTGTCCTTCCCGATGACGATGAGAGCAATTATAAAATGACAGTAGAACATTTGGTGTCGAAAATCGATATTCCCGAAGAAAATATCCATCGCATAAAGGGTGAGAACATACCGGAATATGAAGCGGAACGCTATGCGGAAATATTGGAAAAGAAATTGCCAAAAATGAACGGAAATCCTCGATTTGACCTTGTTATTTTAGGAATGGGCGATGATGGACATACGGCATCTATTTTCCCCAGTGAGATGGTGTTATGGCATTCCGAAAAGTTATGTGAGGTGGCCGAGCACCCTGAAAGTGGTCAAAAAAGAATAACGATTACCGGAAAAATAATTAATCATGCGGCAACCGTTGCCTTTTTGGTAACAGGAGAAAGTAAGGCCGCTAAAGTAGCGGAGATTATTGATAAAAAAGGGAATTTTAAAAACTACCCAGCTAGTTTAGTTTCTCCGAACACGGAAAATTTACTTTGGTTTTTAGATGAGGTTGCCGCTACGAAAATCACTACAAAGATATCTTGACGTTTTCATGACGCAAGTTTTCTAGATGTTGTTCAATTTTAAATTGCGAACTTTCGAACTGGATATTTCTTGAAAAGGCCTCTTTCTTTCGTTGCTTACTTCTCGCATACCTTCGTACACTCTGCTCGTTTTCCAGAATTAGTCCGGGTACGGGAATACTTTTTCCGTTAGCGCCTTTTGCAACCATCGTGAAATAAGAGGAATTGCAGTGCTGCCTTGTGCCTGTGATAATATTTTCAGATTCGACGCGAACGCCAACAACCATAGAGGTTCTTCCGGTGTAGTTAATGGAGGCACGAAGCGTCAGCAATTCCCCGACTTCTACTGGATGTAAAAAATCGACTCGATTTACCGATGCCGTTACACAATATTGCCGCGAATGTTTAGAGGCACACGCAAAAGCGATTTGGTCCATTAGGTTCAGAATATGGCCGCCATGTATTTTCCCTCCGAAATTGGAGTGGGAGGGTAGCATAAGTTCCGTAATCGAAATTCGTGATTCCTTGGCGCTTTTAAATTTTTCCATTAGTTTCTGAAATGTGGGGACTGTTCTTGCTCAACCTTAGTAATAAAATATTTTGAGTCACCCAGCCAGAAAAAGGTTGAGAAACGCTCAACGTAGTCCAGTTTAACGTATTGCCCTTGATATTCTTGAAGTTTGTCGATAACCTCTTGGTCTTTGTCCAATACCGAAAATGAGAATATCTGTGCTCCCGAAATACCTTGACTGATTTCACCTTCCCAAGTTTTGACTAGTACCCCCTTATGACTTATTTTAATAAGTTCACCCGATCTTATACCATCGCTGTAGGGTACGAAATAGATAAAGGCATAGATCAAGGCGAATACGGCTACGATAATGCCTAAGGTTATAAATAATGCTTTTTTCATAATTTAAGTGTCAAGTTCAAAAAAAGGTTACATAAGTTAATAGAAAAAATTGAAATACAAATGTCAAATTTAAACGCAAAAAGATACTTTCGGTTACGGCTTACTTTCAATCTCTTCTAGGTCATCTTCTTGGGCACGTTTTAAAATGGGTTCGGGAATGGACTTCTTCGCTTTGGCACCCATTTTCTTCAGTTTTTCAATACTGGTAATGATGTTGCCACGTCCATCAACAAGTTTGTTCATCGCACCCCTGTATTCCGTTTTGGCATCGTCCATTTTCTTGCCCACTTTCGTCAGGTCGCCTACAAAGCCTTCAAATTTGTCGTATAATGCACCTGCTTGACGGGCGATTTCAATGGCGTTTCGTTGTTGCTTTTCATTGTTCCACATACTGTCTATAGTGCGTAAAGTTGCTAATAAAGTAGATGGAGTAACAATTATAATGTTCTGTTCAAAAGCTTTGTTATACAGTGAGCTATCATTATTTATCGCAATTGCAAATGCAGGCTCTATAGGCACGAACATCAAAACAAAATCAGGACTTTCCATTTCATAAAGGTCCTCATATTTTTTGGCGGATAGTTGGTCAACATGTTTTCGGAGGGAATTGATATGATCTTTCAAATATTTATCCCTTAAATCATCCTCGGCATTTACAAAACGCTCATAGTCGGTAAGCGAAACTTTTGAATCTACGATCATCTTCTTTCCATCGGGCAGGTGTATGATTACATCGGGAAGCACCCGTGTTCCATCTTCCAAGGTAAAACTCTGCTGTACGGTATATTCTCGGTCTTTCTCCAAACCTGATTTTTCCAAAACGCGCTCCAAGACCAATTCGCCCCAGTTACCCTGCATTTTACTGTCTCCCTTTAAGGCCTTGGTAAGGTTTTCTGCCTCTTGGGTAATCTTAAGGTTTTGGGTCTGGAGGTTGAGTAATTGCTCTTTTAAGGCTTGGTGAATACCATAATTCTCCTTTCTGCTCTCATCTACCTTTTTCTCAAAGAGCTGAATTTTCTCGTTTAGCGGAGTCAAGATATTCCTAATGTTTTTTTCGTTTCGTTCCGTGAATTTTAGGCTTTTCTCCTCTAAAATTTTGTTGGCAAGATTTTCAAACTCTTTGGTAAATTTTTCCTGTAGTTTTTCGACTTCCTGCTTTTGCTCTCTGTTCTTTAAATCAAGATTTTCCAAATCGGCTTGATACCTTACAATTTCGTTGCCCAACTGCTCTTTTTCCGATTGCAGGTGTATTTTATACTCCTCAGTATCTCGCAATCGCTGCTCCAATACCGATACATTAGCATGTAGTTGTTGCTCGCGTTCTTCTAAGGCACTTTGGCTCGATTTGGTCTTGAGGTTTTGGATGTAATTCCCTAATAAATAGCCTATTGCAAGGCAAATCAATCCGATTATGAGGTATATGAGATATTCGTTCATTCGTTTTCAAAGATGTTCGAAGTAAAGATACAAGATTGGCGTCAAAACCGGATAATACCTCTGGGGTTACTTTTCAATCCGAAAAGTACCTGTCTTGGCATCAAAAGAAACCGTATCCGCAGGAAACAGTGATTCAAATGCTTTTTGTTCAATTAGTTCGCAGGGCTGCCCAAAAGGATTCTTTTCTCCATCTAGCAACAACATTTTATCGCAAAGTTGAATTGCCATTTCGATTTCATGGGTAGTGAATAAAATGATTTTTTGTGTTTGGTGCGCGATGGATTTCAGCAATTTTAAAATGTTTACTTTATGATATAGGTCTAGATGGGTTGTCGGTTCATCTAATAACATAATGGATGTGTCTTGGGCCAAAGCCCTTGCTATCATAGCTCGTTGCAATTGCCCATCGCTAAGTTCATAGCATTTTTTATGTTGTAAGTCTTCAAGTTCCAATAAGTGAATGGCTTCCTTGATTTTTAATTTGTCCACTTTTGACAAAGCACCGATCCAACTGGTGTATGGTTGTCTACCTAATGCAACCAATTCCAAAACCGTCATATTTTTTGAGGCAATGGGTTCGGTCAAGACCATGCTGATTTTAGTAGATAGTTCTAGTGGCCGGTAATTTTCTAAAGTTCTTTGATTTATGGTAATGCTTCCCGATAGTCTGGGTTGGGCATTGCCAAGTGTACGCAGCAAAGTAGATTTACCAATACCGTTGATGCCTACTATTGCGGTTAGTTCACCAGAGCTTAGGAAAAATTCAATAGGTTCTGCCACTACTGTGTCCTTTACTTTGTTTTGGTAGCCTATGGCTAGATTTTTTACCGAAAGCACACTTTGTTGGTTTTCGTTGATGATGATTTTATTTTTTTAAACGTAGTTCGAAAAGACTGACCGTGGCATTATGATAATGGGCGGGAAGTGCTTTTGAATTTTCCAAAGAGAACAATCCTAAAAACTCAAATCCGTTTTTTTTGTAATGGGCAATCAATTTCTTGTTTTCTCCGACCGTGTCTAAACGAATAAACTCTTTACCGTTTTCTTTGGCATAAATTTTACTCCATGATACAATTTTTTCGACAAGGTTGCGTCCCCTAAATTTTGGGTTGGTAGCAATTCGGTGAATATAGACCGATGGGTCATTGTTCTTATCCTTCCAGATATGTGGGTCATCGAAAGTGGTTGCCCAAACGCATGTGATTTTCCCACTTTTAGTAATTTTCCATTGACGACTACCTAGAATTTCCGTTGTTATCAAATCTCTATCAAATTCGGGCCAAAGCACCGCACCACTGAACTTTTGATAGTCCTTTGCTAGTCCATAGAGTCTAAAAATTTCATCTATATCTTCGATGGTGCTATTCTCAATTACCATTGTTCTACCTATTTTGAATTTTATTGCAATTTACCATTTCTTAGAATTTTACAAATCTTCATTTTAGAATGCAAAGCATCCTGAATATCGTTGTCGTTCCAATCCAAATGGTCAATTAAAATACCATTTTACGTTTTCGCACCAATAACCAAATTACCACAGGTGCCCCGAAAATACTGGTAATCGCATTGATAGGTAGCACATTTACCGAATTTGGAAGTTGCGCTACCGTATCGCAAAGTAACATCAAAATGGCACCGTAAATCAATACTGCGGGTACGAGAACACGATGTTCGGTAGTGTTGAAAATTTGCCTTGTCAAATGGGGTACTGCTAAGCCGATAAAGGCAATAGGGCCAGCAAATGCAGTCACTCCGCCCGCTAATAACCCTGTAGCAATAATAACTAAATATCGCGTTTGTTTAAGGTTTACGCCCAGACTTCGGGCATAGTTTTCACCCAGTAAAAAAGCGTTCAATGGTTTTATAGAGCGTATGCTGAGCAATACGCCGATTAGTATGATGCCCGATAGCAATACTAATTGTGACGATGACAAATTGCCCACACTGCCAAAAGACCAATACACGAATTGCTGCAGTTTTTCGGCATCGGTGAAATAAGAGAGTATGCTGACAATGGCGGCGGTAATACTACCGAACATTAAGCCGATAATCAACAGTGCCATGGTATCCTTTACTTTAGAGGCGACGACCATGACCGCTAATAATACCAAAAAGCTTCCGATACTTGAAGCGATCGCCAGTGAAACATCGTTTACGATACCAAAAGCTAGAACTCCGGAAAAAACAGCCGAACCCATGATGAGGATCGCCGCGCCCAAGCTTGCGCCAGAACTGACTCCCAAAACAAATGGGCCCGCTAAGGGGTTTCTGAAAAGGGTCTGCATCAACAGTCCGCTCAAGGCTAATCCACTACCTACAAGTACTGCGGTAAAGGCTTTGGGTATCCTGTAATTCCAGATGATGTATTCCCACGAGGAATTTTCTAGTTGATTTCCAAATAGGGAACTTAAGGTTTCCGAGAAAGGAATGGAGACCGATCCCAAACTAATATTCAATCCGAAACAAACCCCCAATGCGATAAGCAAGAGAAAAAAAGAGGTGCGATATGTTTTCGGGTTTTTCAATTATTTAAACGGCTTGAAAAAGAAAAGTTGATGATTGGGCATTAATTCGGGATGAAAAATATGTATTAAGTCTTTGAGCACCAAGTCAGGCCTATTTGGCGCCAGCTCGTAAAATAATAGTCCACCTGTAGTGCCCTTGGCAATTGTGTTCGAATATACTTTCTTGTTGTCAAATGCCGCGAATTGAGTATAATGCCGGTTCGACTTTTCCATTTCTTGATAGGAGGTCAACATCGAGGGGTTTAGCCAATAATCTGCTTTCTCTGAAGTTTCCAAAACGGATTCTAAACTTAGGGCGAGACCACCTGTTTCATTATTAGTTGCCCAAAGGTAATCTGCCTTTGCATCCTTGAGAAATTGTGCCATCCAGCTTTTTCCACCAGCTACGTGCCATACATCTTTATAAAGTCCGCCGGTGAGAACAGTCGGTTTTTCAGTCGCTTTTTCTGCTAAGGTTTTCGCTTCATTATATGAGGTTTCAGTCGATTTAAAAATACTATCTGCCTTGATCTCCAACTGAAAAAAAGGAGCAAAAAATTTCACCCATTCTGCTTTTCCTAATGGGGATTCTTCCGTCCAATCACCATTATAGACAACGGGAATGTTAGATCGTTTTAAGGTCTCATAGGCTTTATTTTGATTATTGATACCAAAGCCCACCACCAATTCGGGATTGATGCCGATAACAATTTCGGTGTTAAGCGATTCGTTGTTGCCCAATTCTTTTACAGACCCTTCGTCGATTCGTTTGCGCGTATTCTCTGAGGAAATCAAGTCAGTGTTGGGAAAGCCAACTAGTCTGTCTGCTACTCCTAACGCCTCCAAAGATGGTATATGGGTTGTCGAGGTCACGACCAACTTTTCGACTGGAACGGCGACTATTGCATCATAAGTATCTTTATTAAGGGTCATCGATGCCATCTTGTCTTTCGGTACCAGAGCATAGGTAAAAGCAGTCTCGGCATCTGGCCAAGGCGAGCTAATTTTTATAGTTGTGAGGCCCGAAGTCGATTTTTCAATAGTAAACCCTTTGGCGTAATCGATTTCTGAAATTTTGCTCTTACTTTCAGTTGGGAAAACTTCCTTCTTCTCCGTTTTACAGGAAATAAAAAAGATGAGAATGAGAATAAATGGTGTTTTGTTCAAACCAGAAATTTTGATGTTCTCAAAAGTAGTATTATTTAAACTTTGTCTCGAAAGATTAAACAAAATGTTTATTTTTGCTGTGAATTTTGGTTCCTGTTACTGTTTTTAAGTGATTGGATTAAAAGGGAATCCAGTGAATTTGATTTACAATTGTCGATTTAGTAATCGATAATAGACGAATTCTGAAAATGTAAATCGAATAAATCTGGAACTGTTCCCGCAACTGTAAGCTTTGTCCCGATTGTTATCGTGACGGTTACCATTTTCTTCGAATACCACTGCTTGTGCCGAATACATTTCGGTATCTGGTTGAATTGAAGCCCCGAGCTTTGAAAAAACAGGAGCTGAAAAAAGTTCAGCGCAGGCGGGAAGGTCGATGGTAATACGTAAGTCAGGAGACCTGCCAAGTTCATAACTCGATAAAAAGGCGTTCGGGTAAAATGCCTTTAAGCGAAATGGACTGTTTTAAATCAATAGTATTTCTATTGGTAAGTTTGACTTTTGCGTCCCTAAAGGCGCAAAAAGATAGCGTTACCGTACTCGATGAGGTTGTTCTGACCGATGTCAGGCTTTTGCATTTTTCCAACGGAAATAAAGTAGAGGTACTGACCGATTCTGTATTGGTACGAAACGGCACCTCGCTCACCGACCTTTTACAGTTCAATACTGCGATTTATTTTAAAGAAAATGGATCAGGTATGCTTTCTTCTCCATCTTTTCGTGGAACCAATGCATCACAGACCGCTGTAGTTTGGAATGGGATAAATATCAACTCACAACTTACAGGGCAAATAGATTTCAATACTATAGTACCACGTAACTATGGCTCGGTAAGTGTTCGAAGTGGTGGAGGAAGTGTACAGTTTGGTAGCGGGGCCATCGGTGGTAGTGTGCACTTAAACGATGTATTCCGTTTCGAGAATAGTTTAGAGCACGAATTAGCAATTCGCTATGGAAGTTTTGATACCAAAAACATAAACTACAGCATTTCAAAAGGGTCGGAAAAAGTAGCTTTTGGCTTGGGAGTGAATTACGCGGCGTCTGAAAACGATTATAAGTATCTAGGAACGGATAAACGTAATGAAAATGGTGCTTTCGAGAATATAAACCTAAATGCGCATTTCGGGTACCGACTCTCCGATAAGGGGCTGTTAAAACTCTACCACAATACGTTTTTGGGCGATCGCGACTTTTCCGGTACCCTTACAGCACCTTCGAATTCGAATTACCAAGATATCAATTCACGTAACCTTTTAGAATGGAACCATTTTAATGAAGGGCGCATCCACCGTCTTAAGGTTGCTTACCTCTATGAAAAATATAAATTTTTCGACAATAAAGAACGAGACGATTTTTCTTTCGGAAACACTAATACCCTTATTACCAACTATGATTTTAAAAAACAATTCAAGAATAGCATATTAAATGCTATTGCAGATTATTCTAATATCACCGCCAGAGGTAGTTCAATTGATGACGCTACCCGAAATACTTTGGCGACGACTTTGTTGTTCACACACAATGTTGGTGATCGATTTACCTATGGTGCGCACCTTAGAAAAGAATTTGTAGACGATTATAAAAGTCCGTTTGTATATGCCCTGAATGCCAAATACAATTTTAGTGACCGTTATAATTTGTATTTCAATGCCTCCAAAAACTATAGAATACCCACATTCAACGAAATCTATTGGATAGGTGCGGGCGCCAGTGGTAATGCGGATATTCGACCGGAATCTTCTTGGCAAGCTGAGTTTGGGCAGGCATATAAAAAGGGAAAGTACGCGCTAGAGTGGACCATTTACTACATTTCGTCAGAAGATTTGATTCAGTGGCGCCCTGATGCACAAGGTATTTGGTCGCCTGCTAATATTAGTGATACTTCAAATTATGGTTTGGAAGTTTCCTTCGATTTGGCCGAACAATGGGGATTACATCGTTTGGATTGGAAAAACGGCTACTCTTATATCAGGGCTATTGATGATGAAACTAATGAAACGCTGCTTTATGTGCCCGATCATAAAATAACATCAAATCTAATATATGGCTACGGGAGCTGGAGTTTTTTCTATCAACTGTTTCATAATGGAGGCGTTTTTATAACCACCGATAATTCAGAATCATTGCCCGCATATACAGTTTCAAATCTTGGTTTGGGAAGAAATTTTAAGCTTAAAAGCAAATTAAGCATTGATGCCTTGATACAAATCAATAACCTATTTAATAAGAATTACCAAAATGTGGCCTTTCGGCCCATGCCCAATAGAAATATAAACGTTCAATTAATACTCAAACTTTAAAATCAGATCAAAATGAAAATCAAAAAACAAGTAGTCTTTGCTGCATCTAGTATACTTTTTGCGATAGGCTGCACAAATGATGATGATACGCCGATAACCGAAGTGCCTCAAGGCGCTTATGAAAACGGCATATTAGTATCTAACGAAGGGCCTTTTAATAATGGTAGTGGAACAATTACTTTTATATCGGATGACAACGCTTCAGTCGAGGATGCTATTTTTAAGAAAGAAAATCAAGAAGATTTAGGGAATATTGTACAATCGGTAGGCTTTGATGCTGAATTGGCCTATGTCGTAGTAAATAATTCGCATAAGATACATGTAGTAGATCGGTTTACTTTCAAAAGTATTGACCTGATTGCCGACGGTCTCGATAACCCTAGGTATTTTACAATAGCGAACGGTAAGGGCTACGTGACAAATTGGGGCGATACGGCAGACGAAACTGATGACTTTGTAGCGGTAGTTGATTTGAGTTCGAATAGCGTAACTAGTACTATACCGGTCGTTTTAGGACCAGAGGCCATTACGACGAATGGCAACTTTGTTTATGTGGCGCATCAAGGCGCTTTTGGTCAGAACAATCAGGTATCGGTAATCGACGTTACTGCTGATACCGTAATGAAGACTCTTACCGTTGGCGATTTTCCAAACTCAATGCAGTGGGATGCTTCTGGCAATCTATGGGTTTTAAGTGGAGGAGCTCCGGATTATACAGGAACGGAAACGCAGGGAACACTTTCACAAATTGAAACATCTGAAAATACGGTAGCTAAGACCTTTGATTTTGAAACTACGCAACATCCCGGAGATTTAAGTATCGAAAATGATATGCTCTATTTTGGTTTGGATAATGCCGTTTACGCTTTTCAAACCGGTGCGAATACATTGCCAACGGAACCTTTTATAGACGGAGTTTCATTTTACACTATGGCTTTAAATGATGGAAAGCTTTACGGCACCGATGCAAAAGACTTTGCAAGTAAAGGAGACCTTCTAATTTATGATTTGGCCAGTAAAGAAAAGGAAAACACAATACCTGTAGGAATTATTCCAGGAGGTATTTATTTTAATTGATAGGCTGATGAAGCGGGTATGTTCATTCCTTCCAGCAGTTACCCAGATGATATATGATATGGGTCTGCACGACCAGTTATTTGGAATTACCTTCGAATGCCCCGAACAGGCGCTTAAGGAGAAAAGCCCAGTTGTGCGTTGTGTTTTGGAAGGAAAGGACTACTCAAGTGCCGAAATTGATACTTTTTTCTCCGACAGCAAGAAGGAAGGTAAAAAACTCTACTACGTCGATGAAGAATTGCTTGCTGAAATCGCACCAGATATCATCTTTATCCAAGATATGTGCGATGTGTGCCAAATCGATACGGAATGTACCGCGGCGGCAGTGGCCAACTTACCCATAAAGCCCGAGTTGATTTCAATCAGCCCAGCGTCGCTCACAGATGTTTTTGATAACGCCATTACCATCGCCAGAGCATTGGGAAAAGAAGAAGTCGCACATACCTATTTGGATACTTTGAACAAACGAATCGATTTGATAGTCGACACACTACGGGCAGCCAGGGTACTACCAAAAAGGGTGATGCTTATGGAGTGGCTAGAGCCTATTTATAATTGCGGACATTGGATACCCCACCAAATCGGATATGCAGGAGGAATCGATATGATGTCGAACCCATCGGGGGATAGTATCGTTACATATTGGGATAAAATTGTAAAATACGACCCTGAGATTTTGGTTATTGCTCCTTGCGGGTTCACAAAAGAAAGAACGATGGAAGAAATGCACCTACTGACCAGAAAAAAAGGCTGGAATTCGTTACAAGCAGTTCGTAACCATAGCGTATTTATCACGGATTTTGATTTGTTCACGCAGTCTTCGGCAGATACTTTAGTAAGTGGTATCGAATTGTTGGCCAGTCTTTTTCATCCTGAAATCATTGCTACACCTGAGGATTTGAAATCCAAATTTCAAAAGTATTACCGTCAGGAAACCTATTTTTAAGATTTTGAAAAGCTACAATTATATATGTACCTACCGTCTACCATATTACGGGTATATCAGTTACGTACATATTGTCTTTTATCGGAGTATACATTTTTGAACTGGTCATTGTGGTGGCAGGCATTTTTACGCTGAAATCCCTTTTTGCAGCTATACCGGTAATTTGGCCCAATGCCCTAGCCAGCAATGGCTCGCTCAAGTCTCCAAGAACACCTAGATTTGCCAAATCTTCTTGAAGCTCAACATCAGGTACAAGCCCGGCTGTATAATCGGAAAATCCATCGGCATTTTCATTTCGACCCAATAAAGGTTGAATGGCCCATCGATTTGTGGTGCTTATTTTACCGACTCGCTCTGGGCTATATATGTAATTATTATCCCTATCATCTACCATAGTCACCGAAAACTCGTTCTTTCCCCTTGTGGTTTCCCCGATTTGAACCACGTCAATATACGGTGTAAGGCCATTAATAAGGAGTTCGCTGGCCGAGGCACTGCCGGTAGTTGTTAAGACATATACTTTTTTGAGTTTCAATGAATTTATTGCTGCGCCCTTGCCGGTCTTGTCCGCAAAGAATCGCCTCAGATCGGTATCTCTATCTTCTAAGATTTTCTGATATTTTGTATTGTAGCGGGCTTTTAAGAATACGTCTTTGGTATTCGTATCGTATATCATACTAGAAAGCAGTACCGCTGTGTTAACGGAACCTCCGGGATTATAACGTAAATCTAAGACCAAGTCTGTTACACCACCTGATTTGAAACGCCCGAATACGGCATTCAGCTCTTCATCATATTCGTTGGTAAATCCATTATATACCAAATAGCCTATTTTCTTTCCATCGGTTTCGATAATTTCATCAAGAAAAATGGGGTCTTCTTGTAGGCCGACCTCTTTGGTCAAAACGACTTCGTTAGTATGCGGTTCAATCTCACCTTCGACAATAGAAGCCATGTTTAGGGTGTAGGTGTCTTTTTCTCCAAATAGCAGTGAAACGTAATTGGCGTCCGTCAAGGTAGTGCCGTTTACCATTGTGAACAAATCGCCACGTTCAATATTTTTTTTTGATGCATCGGAATTAGGCACAATGTATTGTACGTAACCGAAAAGCTCGTTACCCCCCTGTATACGAACCAAACCGAACATGAGTCCATTACTTTTTGAAATACCGGACAAAGACTGTGTCAATTCTACGTAATCGTCTGAATAAAAGCTAAATCTATCTTCAGTATAAAGTAGTTTGTCATCGAAAAATTTTCCAGGATCGCTTTCCGAAGCTAGAAATGCGGTGTACGCTACGGAACCTTGATCTGTATTGGGGAATTTTGTATCTGCAAGATTTTCCACGTCGGCCTGCCAGAAATACCAGAAATTCATGGCCCTCCACATAAAATCTTGAACATGTACTCCAGCAGATGGGTCTGGATTAACGGTATTGGGAATGCTAATATCATCATCTTTGCTACAGGATAGCACCAGTAAAAGGGAGAGGAAAAATCCCGTTCTTAATTTTTTCATCATTGGGGTTGAAAATGGATACAAAAGTGATAAGGAGGAAAATTATATCTTCCTTATCCTACAACGTAAAAAAATCGATCTTATTTTTATTCCGATGTATTAAATGGTTTAAGTAATCCATCCATAAACATATTATCCCTGGTAGGCTCGAACATTTTGGAATTTGTCAAATAATTTGCAGGAAAAACAGGTTGAAAACTTCTTTTGGCCGTAGCCCCTGAAATTACCGATAGTGTTAGCGCGAGCAGCGGTTCATCTTCCTCACCTAGAACACCTGGGTTTTCAATATCCTCCCGTAATTCATAATCGGGAATTAGCCCACCGGTATAATCTGAAAAGCCATCCGCATTTTCATTTCTGCCGAGTAGGGGCTGTATAGCCCATTGATTATTAGGGTTGATTTCATTTTCCCTGTTCGGGCTATAGAAATACCCATTTTCAGGATCATCCACAAAAGTATTTGAGAATTCGTTTTTTCCAACCGTTTTGGTGCCAATTTGAACTACATCAACATATGGTTCAAGTCCGTTTATGACCAATTCACTGGCCGAGGCAGTACTTGGCGAAGTAATAACAAAAACTCTTTTTAGGCCAAGTACATTCAGCGGGATTTTACTATCCAATGTTTTATCGGTGAAGTTATCGGGTTGTCCGGCCTGTTGTTGCAATTTATTATTAAAACGTGGTGTTAGGAATACTTCGTCGGTCTCTGCACCATAAACCGAGCTTGCTATTTGTATTGCAGAGGAAACCCTGCCTCCGGGGTTGTATCGAAAGTCTAATATTAACTCTTCGATGTTCTCTGCTTTGAACCGGCCAAAGGCATCGTTCAGATCATCGTCGAACGCAGCCACAAACCTATTATACAGCAGATAGCCTATCTTCTTTCCGTTTTGTTCTAGTACCTTACTTATATGAATGGGATTTTCCGAAAAATTCTCCACCTTTGTCAATGATACCTCCTTGCCATTACCTATCACGTCATCATTGTCGATATCGGCTAAGTTTAAGGTATAGGTCGCCTCATCACCAAAAAGTAAATCGATATAAGTATCTCGGTTTAGGAGTTGTCCATTGACCCCGTTAAAAATATCGCCTCTTTTGATGTCCTTTCCGGAAGCATCGGAATCAGGTAATATGTAGTTGACAATGCCGTAAATATCAAAATCATTATCAGCTGCATAGAGGTCAAATTCGACGCCGTTACTGCTTGAGATACCTTGTAATGAATTCACCAAGTCTTTATAATTATCAGCAATACTACTAAATCTATCTACTGCTGCTGTTTCGCCTACGGCTCGAACATGGTCGTTACAAAGATTTCTATAGAAAAAATCTGTTGGGTTGGCTTCAGAAGCTAAAAAAGTAATGTAATCCGGATCGTTTTCGCCGGTAAATATATTATCTGCTAAGCTGGGCACGTCGGCTTGCCAAAAATAATAGGTGTTCATGGCGAGCCACATAAAATCCTGTGTCGGATAATCAGCTACCGTTTTTGGATCTTCCTGTTCTGGTCCCGTATCAGGAAGTATGTTATCGTCGGAAGAACAGTTCGTAAAAAAAAGTCCCATAGCAAGGAACATCAGTATATACTTTTTCATAGTCTTTTTTAAAGGAATACTTGTTACAGAAGCAATTACCGTTCCAAAGTGAGCAGATGATTCATCGGGGTTTTACAACTTTGGTTACAAGGTACTATATGTAATGAATTAGTAAACGGTTTGCAAAATTACTTACATTACAAGGAATAAAAAATTAATTGTAACAAAATTAGTTGTACTTCGTCTTGCTTGTGTAGACGATTAGAACGTGTACGAAAACATCCCGATCAAAAAATGCAGCAGTCTGATTTTTTAAAAATTGTGACACCGTTTCAAGATAAGCTCTACCGCTTGGCCAAACGTTTGTTGGTCTCTAGGGAGGAGGCCGAAGATGCAACGCAAGAAATACTGTTAAAACTTTGGTCAAAGAACACAACTATGGGCACGTACAATAATGTGGAAGCTTTTGCCATGACCATGACCAAAAATTTCTGTCTCGACCGGTTGAAATCAAAGCAGGCAGGTAATTTGACACTGGTGCATAGTAACTATCATGAGACCGGTAGTTCATTACAGAAAAAGTTAGAGGCCAATGATAGTGTCTCATGGGTACAGAAAATAATGGAAGAGTTGCCCGAACAACAGAAAATGGTCTTGCAACTACGTGACGTTGAAGAATACGATTACGACGAGATCTCGGAAATGTTGGAAATGAAACCTACGGCCGTACGAGTAGCACTGTCGAGGGCAAGAAAAACGGTAAGGGAAAAATTAATGCAAAAACATAGTTATGGAATTGGATAGGATAGAAAAGTTATTGGAAAAATATTTCGAGGCCACGACCACAATTGAAGAAGAAGAAACTTTAAGAGACTATTTCTCACAAGAAAAGGTGGCAACACACCTTGAGCGGTATACCTCTATATTCAACTATTTTTCTAACGCCAAAGAAGAAAGGTTCACTAAACAAGTACCGTTGGCCCAAAAAGACATTGGTTCTCGAAAGAACTTTTATAGGTGGCTGTCCGTTGCAGCGGTAGCAATGCTGATGGTCGGTATCTATTTCGGAAAGAGTTATCAAGATGAGCAGCAATTGCAAAGACAGCAGGCCGAATACGCTTATAATGAAACAAAAAAAGCATTAGATATGTTAGCTGAAAATTTTGGGCGTGGTACTGAGAAAGTAGCCTATCTCAACGAATTCGTAGAAGCAAAAGAAAAAATTTACAATAAAAATTAATTTAAAAATCAACACATGAAAAAAATACTAATTGTAATAGTGGCGGCAGTTTTGCCGGCTATGGGGTTCTCACAGTCCTTATTCGATAAATACGAAGACCTCGATGACGTAAGCGCAGTGGTAGTGAATAGAAGTATGTTCAACCTGCTCAGTAAAATTGATGTCGAGGTCGATGATCCCGAGGCACAAGATTTTATGGATATCGCCAAAAGTCTCAATAACCTAAAAGTTTTTATCACCGAAGACGAATCGATTTCTGCAGATATGAAAGCATCGGTCAACAAATACCTGAAATCGGCCAAATTGGAAGAATTGATGCGGGTAAAAGACAAAGATACCAATATCAAATTCTACATACGTAGTGGTAAAGACGATGATCACGTCAGCGAGCTTTTGATGTTCGTTACCGGAATGAAGAATATCGATGTAGATGTAAACGGTAGAAAATTCGAAACAGTGCTACTTTCTCTTACTGGAGACATAGACCTGAACAAAATAGGTTCGTTGACCAGGAAAATGAATCTTCCGGAAGAATTGAACGAAGCGGGCAAAAATAGGGGGCGCTAGGCAGTATTAAGTAACCAATAATTTGTAATCAACAATCAATAATTTATTCAATTTCATCAATCATTAAAAATCAGCAATCATGAGAAAATTAAAAGTATTTTTAGTAGTAGCTCTTTTGCCTTTATTCGGTATTTCACAATCGATTTTTGATAAGTATGAAGATATGGACGAAGTGGGCTCAGTAACCGTCAATAAAAGCCTGATTCGACTTGCTGGCAATATTGCAGCTTTCGATGAAGATGACCAAGAAGCACAAGATTTTGCTGAAATATCACGAGGTCTTGATGGTATAAAGGTCTTTGTTACCGAAGATGTAGGCATCTCAAAAGATATGGCAAAAACGGTAAAAAAGTATTTGAAATCCTCAAAATTGGAAGAACTGATGCGGGTCAAAGATAAAGATGTCAACGTAAAGTTCTATATAAGACAAGGCAAGGATGAAGACCATGTAAGTGAAATATTACTATTCGTATCGGATATTGAACATAATGGGTTTGGTGTCAAAAATAGGAAGTTTGAAAGTGTATTGGTCTCAATGACCGGTGATATCGATTTAAACAAAATAGGGGCTTTGACAAAGAAAATGAACCTTCCTAATGAATTGAACAAAGCGGGTAAATAATGAGTATGCAGTTTGCAGTGGTAGTATACAGTATATAAATTATTGCCAACAGCAACTGCCAACTTTTACAAGAAAACAAAAACACAATTATGAAAACGATTAGATTCAGTATTTGCCTAATGTTTGTATTGGCACTCAATGCCTGCTCTTCGCCTCCTAGCTTACAGGAATACTACGTTGATAATTCTGAGAACCCGAATTTTCTGTCGATTGACCTTCCGGTAAGCCTTTTGAATATGAACAAGGCCGATTTAAGCGAAGATCAACAGCTTGCTCTAGAGTCGCTTAGTAAGCTCAATGTTTTGGCATTTAAGAAGACTGATGCGAACAGCGCCGATTTCCAAACGGAAAAGTCAAACGTACAGGCTATTTTAAAGAGCGACAAGTTTACCGAACTCATGAAGATGAATACTAGCTACGGAAAAGCGACCATAAAGTACCTCGGAGATGACGACGCTATAGATGAGGTGATTATTTATGGAGATAACGATGATAAAGGTTTTCTTTTGGTAAGGGTTCTTGGCGATGACATGAACCCTGCAAGAATGATTCAGTTCTTGCAAGCTTTAGAAAAATCAAATTATAAGGGCGAGGGCCTAGAAAAGATAGCAGAGCTCTTTTAAAGATAGCGTTATCTAAAAAGTATACAATCCGTTCAGGAATCATTTTCCTGAACGGGTTTTTTAATGACCAAAATTTAGAATAAAAGTTAATAAAAAGTGTGACCTTCTCATTATATTAGCGGCTAACTATAAAATAAGTACTAACCTAAAAATTTAAAATTATTATGGAAAACGCAGAATTATGGATGGAAAAAGGAATTAATTTTATTGTTGAATACGGCCCAAAGGTTTTGGGGGCTTTTGTAATTTATATTATCGGTTCTTGGGTTATCAAGAGGATAGTCGCGGTCGTTAGAAAAGGAATGACCAGTCAAGAGTACGATAAATCATTACAAAAATTCTTGTTGAGTTTGGTCAAATGGGCCTTGACGATTTTCTTGATTATCACGGTTATTTCTACTTTAGGGGTAGAGACTACAAGTTTTGCAGCGATTATTGCAGCAGCAGGTTTGGCTATAGGTTTAGCTTTGCAAGGCTCACTCTCCAATTTTGCGGGTGGTGTTTTGATTATCATCTTCAAGCCTTATAAAATCGGAGATTTGATAGAAGCCCAGGGTGTATTAGGTTCGGTTAAGGAAATAGAGATTTTCACCACAAAGCTGATTACGCCTCAAAACAAGCTGGCCATCGTGCCGAATGGTTCAATGGCCAACGGTAACATTATCAACTATACCGCTGAGGGAAAAATGCGTGTAGATACTACCGTGGGAGTAGATTATGGCTCTGATATCAAAAAGACTAAAGAAGTGTTGCTGGCAATGTTGATAGCAAATCCTAAAGTTTTACAAGACCCCGCACCATCCGTAAATGTTGAAGAATTGGCCGATAGTTCCGTTAATATGGCGGTAAGACCCTTCTGTAAGCCAGAAGACTATTGGGATGTTTATTTTGCTACGATTGAAGGAAGCAAGGAAGCCTTGGATAAAGCAGGTATTGAAATTCCTTATCCACATGAAGTGCAGATTAGCAAATAGAATTGTTATACTTTACAAAAAAAAAGAGGCTGTCTAAAAAGGTAGCTTCTTTTTTTTATTTGAAGTCAAGGGATCGTAACTTTAAGTTATGAGCCGTAAAGTAGTATGGAAGATCAATGATCAGGAGCAATTGAGTCTACTTCCTCCCAGTTATGATGATCTGGTTCCCAAGAATCACCCAGTACGTATTGTCAATGCGATATTAGACCGAATAGATCTGAGTGCCTTGGAGAAGACCTATAAAGGAGGGGGCACTTCTAGCTACCACCCCAAGTTACTTCTTAAGATCTTGATCTACG